>MCHG01000394.1_pt1 | contig 13550 bp, 16 predicted proteins | sample 787351 | NCBI WGS metagenome assembly MCHG01 (sample SAMN05430296, study PRJNA330682) | permafrost metagenome | biome: Cold desert; feature: permafrost; material: soil; isolation source: enrichment culture inoculated with soil incubated with H2/CO2 at 20 degrees... ... | reverse complement strand
AGGGATATCTAACCTTTAGTGAAGAAGAATTGTTGAATCATTTGATTAAAGATGGAAGGTTTGAATTCCAAAATGATTGTGGTGTACATAGCACTTTACTAAAAGTTCAAAGGAAAATTAAATTGAAATTGTTGGTTAGGCTTCGGTAGGACGCTAGATATTGGGTAAGTGATTATAAATTTACTTCACATTCTTATTTCGTACTGTACAATGCTTACTAACTGAACTTCGCAAAATCCATATGACATATATGTAGAATGATAGAAAATTAGCTATTAAAACCCTTAAAGTTACCAACCTAAAATATAGTACTTAAACTCACCGCTAGTTGAAGACGTCTCAGAAGTCATTGTCATTCCGAATACAGTTAGGGACAGTCCCTGTATTGGGTACTGTTGCTCGGTAACGGATTTAACTCCTTGCCTAGTCAATAATAGTAAATTATCTTTGCTTCTCGAATCGAATGTAATTGTATTTCCTTGAACCTGAATACTGTACCAAGGATATTCATTCTTGGGTACAATTTCTTCCAGGTTTACATTAGCTATTAGGTTAAAGAATTCATTAGCCGAAACAAACTTATAATTCTGTGGCCATTGGTCAACTTTTTACGTTTGAATCATATATGTCTTCTTGTTTTCAAATAAATCAATACTGTAATGCACAAGTCCCTGATCCTTGTGTCCAACCAGCTGGAATCGAATGGATTTTATTTTGCCATCCCTTTCAAAGTCTACCTGGAAATCTTGAACCTGAGCGTCGTCCAAATTTAAACTATTCCTTATATTTACCCAGTCCTTATCTAATGTACGATCAAATACATTTGTGGACTCAGTCATAATTTCTAGCGGACGAGTGAAAAGATAATCATTATACTTCGGAACGGCTACGCCAACAACGAATATAATTAACCCGATAACGGCAGCATTTCTTTTACTTTGAGTATTAGTTTTGGGATGAATAGCCATTCCATAGATCAAAAACCTAGGGGGATCGCTAATGTATTATAATTAAATTTGAATGCACCAAGGAAATAATAACCAATGAGTTTAAATATCAAAAATTCCTCGGTCTTATCACTGTTTCTGTGGATAATAATCAGTGCTATGATTACTCCTAATGTTGAGACAACCTGTGCAAAAACACTCAAATAAGCACTCTCCCTATCTCCTTCAAGTTAAGCTATTTTAATAAAGTTGATTTGACGAACTTCATTAAGTGTCTGTCTGATTGACTTAATCCAAACCAGTATCGATATTTTACCTTTACTTGCACATAGAATTTATTCGTCATTTAGTAATAATTTACCTCTATTTCGCTCCTTGGCTCCTATAATTACGACAGACCCGATAATTATTTGTTACGTATGAACTTCCGGTTATCAATATTACTTGTAACGCGTTAATAGGAAACGTGTTGTACAAAATAAGGAATTGGGGAGGTTTTCCAATGAAAAATAATAATATATTAATTTGTTGTACCATTACAATTATTATTTTATCTTCAATAACTGTTGGCTGTTCAAATAACCAAAATGAAAATCAGCAAATGAAAGATAAAATAGCCCAACTAGAGAAAAGTGTCAATGATTATAAAACAAAGGAACTTAAACAAAATGATTTTTCAATATCAAATGACGAAATCCTCGATAAAGTTAGGTTTATCGAAAAAGAAAATAAACTTTTATTATTGCCTCTAGAGGATTCCAGAGTGGTTAGAAATATTCAGACAAATACACTTGCTAAGGTTATTGATAGAGGCGTTGTCGACGACCTGACATGGATTTATGTCGAAATCCCAGTACATGATTCGCCTATATTCTCCAAAGGTTGGATAAAAGAAAATGAGACTGTCTTGTATACTAAAGATAAAGTACATTTAGTTCAGAGTGACGTAGCAATCATAGCAGGGGCAGAGGTTTATGAAACATATACGTTTGAAGATATAAAGAAAACAGTACCTGAAAAATTAGTAAATGAAGATAGTGGCCGTCTTGAAGAAAAGAACAATGGTTACTGTAGAATTTCTCAAGCAGGTGGTAGAGATGTATGGGTTAAAGGAAGTTCAGTAATATATCCTGGAATAGAATAATTTTTGCTTCATTTTGCTCCTATTAAGCGTATGAGTAGAGTTACGCATTATCCATATTGCGCCAGGATAAGTCGGGTAAAGGGGAATGCCTTTGGGCTGAAACCTTTTAAGGAACCTAGCAGGGAGGAAGCGACCTGCCCGGTAAAGTTTGGTCAACAACCGGAAGCGAGTCTTGCATATTAGGAAGCGATTTCTAGTGTGAAGCGTAGACAGCAAGTGCAAAAGCTGTGTGATTGAGCCTCGAAAAATGCTTCGTTGGAGCTTTCGTTTTTATGGAGGCGTGAGCAGCACAGGGGTACCTTATAGACCTGGTATCATTGTCCGACCGGTGTCATAGAGCAGAGCAAATGTACAAGAGGTTCCCCTGGAACCTGGGAGAAACTGTTAAAGTCCATCTTTAAGTGTCCGGTGGGGATTACGGGATAACAACTGCAGGCTTCCCAAGGCGTGTTCTCAGTCATGAGAAGAGCGAAGAATGGGAATAAAAGATGGTACTGCCAAGCGAAGGAAACGAAGTGCGGTGGGATGCGATAACAGTAGTCGTAGTGCCGTCATAGTACCAATGAAGTAGGGGAACTCACCCAAGAGGACCCTATAGAGGGAAGGGCGTTGCACCTTATTATGGACTCGTTGGGAGGAAACACTATGAATGCATTGAAATTCAGTTCGGTGTCAACGAAACAGCAACGAATAGCACAATTGTCGAAGCAATCACCAGAGATGGTATTCACATCGCTAGCCTATCACATGGATATCGAATGGCTCGAAGAAGCCTACAGGCGAACCAAGAAAAATGGAGCCGCAGGAGTAGACGGAGTGACAGCTGAGGAATACGAGGCTAATCTGCAAGAGAACCTTAAGGTTTTACTGGGGAGAGCGAAGTCAGGACAATACCAAGCTCCACCTGTTAAACGAGCCTACATTCCAAAAGGAGATGGAAAAGGAGAGCTGAGGCCAATCGGCATACCTACTTTAGAAGATAAAGTACTTCAAAGGGCTGTGTGTATGCTATTGGAACCGATCTATGAACAAGACTTCAAAGATAGTTCGTTTGGGTTCCGTCCGGGACGGTCACCGCACCAGGCACTTGGCGTCATAAGGAAAGAAATCACGGAGATGAACGGCGGGTGGATCGTGGATGTCGATATTCGAAAATATTTTGATACCATCGAACATGGGCAAATACAAGCAATGCTTCGACAACGGGTAAATGATGGAGTCATAACAAGGCTTATAGGAAAGTGGCTAAATGCAGGGGTACAAGAGAAGGGTCAACTCAGTCACCCAGAATTCGGCTCTCCGCAAGGCGGGGTAATTTCGCCGCTTCTGAGTAACATCTATTTGCACCACGTAATGGATGTATGGTTCGAAACGGTGGTCAAACCTCGTATGAGGGGAAAGGTATTCTTGGTCCGTTTTGCCGATGACCTAATAGTAGGATGTTCGGATAAACAAGACGCCATGCGAGTGATGGAGGTTCTTCCTATGCGGTTTGGGAAATTCGGACTAACAGTGCACCCAGAGAAGACACGCTTAGTTCCGTTCAACCGGCCGAGGAAAGAAGACCAGAAACCAGGCGGGGAATGTGCGACATTTGACTTTCTGGGTTTTACACACTACTGGGGACGGAGTCTGAAAGGGTATTGGGTTGTCAAACGGAAAACTATAAGTAAGCGTTTGAGTAGCAAAATACAAGGAGTAGCAAAATACAAGGAGTAGGAAAGTGGTGTCGAGATAACCGACATCTTCCCATAAAAGATCAACATAAAACCCTATGTCTTAAGCTGCGAGGACACTATCAGTACTATGGAATTAATGGGAATGCCAGGTGTCTTAGCGCTTTTTGTCATGCAGTTACGCAATTATGGTTAAAGTGGCTAAACCGACGCTCACGAAAAGGGAAAAGAAACTGGGACTCGTTCAATGATTTTCTCAAGCATTTTCCACTTCCATTGCCAAGAATAATGCACTCCAACATTTAGCGAAACCATATTAAGAGGAACCGGATGCGGGAAATCTGCACGTCCGGGTCTGTGGGGGTTGTGGGGGAGTAATCGCCCACTTCTACCTGGCTACCCATTAGGCTAAGTGTGTCCTGAAAGGACGACTGTGCAAAGAAAGAATGGTGTCGCAGTCGGACATGCCTTGTAAGAGATGAGGGTAGGCCCCCCGGAGCCGGCATGCAGGTGCAGGTTTCAAACCACCATAGGGTGCTGCAACCAAAAGTTGTGGTGCTGAGCGCGTATGGAAAAGGCTGCAGTAGCAGTCAGGTGTGTATCGTGAAGCTGAACGAAAGTGAATAGCCCGTGAAGCGTCGTTAATGGGTTTGTTGCAGTCAAAACCAGATGATTTAGCCACAACTGGGACAAAATCCGGTGGGTTCCTGCTTATTGACCGGATGGCTGTCGGCGTAAAGGCTACAGGAGCACGATATAGGCTCTTATAAGGAACAGGAGAAAGCTAAACCTTGATGGTAAGCGAAAAATCCAAGCGCTGACACGACAAGGATGAAAGTAGCGATGCAAGGTTTAGTTTCGGAAGAATTCGTAGTAGTGAGGAAACTGCTGTAATGGCAGTGGAGTGAAGGGATTCTGTTATCTGCACTTCGGAAATTGAACAACCAGAAATGGGAGGATTTGATGAAAGAAGGAAAGCCGTTTAAGATTTCAAAACATCAAGTAATGGCAGCGTAAAGACGCGTAAAAGCGAACCGTGGCGCAGGCGGCACTGATGGAGTAAACCTCACTGAATTTGAGAGAGATTTGAAAAACAACCTATACAAGATTTGGAACAGGATGTCAGCACGATGCTATTTTCCCGCCGCAGTCAGAGGAGTGGAAATCCCGAAAAAGGATGGCAAGAAAAGATTACTCGGAATTCCAACCATTAGTGACAGGGTCGCTCAGATGGTGGTGCGAATGAACTTAGAACCACAAAAGTGGAGCCAATATTCAGCGATAATTCGTATGGATACAGACCCAATCGCTCTGCATTGGATGCAGTGGGGGTGGCCCGAGTGCGGTGTTGGAAAATGCCGTGGGTCATTGATTTAGACATCAAAGGGCTATTTGACAACATTGACCATGAACTGATGATGAAAGCAGTACGCAAACATACTGACAGCAAATGGGTAACTCTGTATATTGAAAGGATTCTGAAAGCGCCAATTGCTATGCCGGACGGAACCGTTCAAGAGCGGAATGCTGGAACGCCACAAGGAGGAGTAATCAGTCCGGTACTAGCAAATCTGTTTATGCATTATGCATTCGATTGGTGGATAAATCAAAAGCATCCACAAAATCCTTGGGAAAGATATGCAGACGATGCTGTAATTCATTGCCGGACAGAGGAAGAAGCAAAGGCACTGCTGGTTCAGCTCAATAAACGCATGACAGACTGCAGATTAGAATTACATCCCGATATAACGAAAATTGTATATTGCAGAAGTGATGTGAATCCAGAGCGCTATGAACATGAGTCCTTTGACTTTCTTGGATACACTTTTCGAAGGCGTATTGTGAAGAGTAAACATGGAAACTTTTTCAATAGCTTTACCCCGGCAGTCAGCAAAGGTGCAAGCCAACATCTGCGAGATAGTATCAGAGAGATACGAAGAAACCACAAAACTGCTTCGCTTGAGGGGTTGGCTCAGCGGATGAATCCTGTTCTTAGAGGTTGGATGAATTACTTTTACAAGTACAGTGCAGGTGAGGCAAGAAATGTCCTCAACTATGTAAATCTCACGCTGATCCAGTGGATCAGGTGCAAGTACAAATCCACAGGCAGGAAGCATTTGAAGTCTCATAAATTGCTCGGTCGCATTTGTATGGAGCAACCCAATCTATTTTATCACTGGCAGATGGGGCTTCGCCCCTCGGTTGGATAACAAGAGCCGAATGAAAGGAGACTTTCACGTTCGGTTCTGTGAGAAGCTCAGGGTGAAATTCCCTGGGTTTACTCGACTAATTGGAAGTCTCAATAAACTTAGGTTTAAATAATGTTAGTAGCATTCCTGGAATATAATCCGATTAAATTCTTACGGTTATTTGGACTATTAAAACCGATTAATCCAAATTCTATTGGGTTGAGTTTACAAGTGGAAATAAAAGATTTCTTGAATATTAATAAAATAGCTTGGTCTTTGAAGGAGGGAAATAGATGACTGTCATGTATTATATTCTACTCTCAGGCAGAGGGAGTTGGCTAATTGCCGGGTATAATACAATGAGTAAAGAAGAGCAAAATAAATATGACAGGAAAAAGTTAACCCGAGCAACTGGAATGATATTAATAATAATCTCGATTGCAATGTTAGCCTTAAGTTTTTCACTAATTAGTACCATCATCTTTTCAATTGTTATTTTTGTTTCCGTAATCATAACGATTATTTACACAAATAAATATTGTCTGAAATCTAATTCTGATAACGAAGTAACCGATTTATTAATTAATAAAGGAAAAAGCTCTTCGATCAATAATAAAACGATGATTGGTATTGTATTGGCAATTATTGTTGCTTTGCTAGTTGGAATTTCAATGTATTTTAGTAGCAAGCCTCCGGTTTATTCTATAAGCGATGGCACATTAGTTATTTCTACTCAATTCGGTGAGAATGTAAATTTGCTGGATGTTCAAAGTGTACAATTAAAGAATGACCTACCGGTGATTCAATCGAAGATTAATGGTCTTGGTTTAGGTGCTATTGAGAAAGGAAAGTTCTCTTCAGATATTGGTAAGGTGACTTTATATATCGACACTTCTAAACCACCATTTATTTATATAAAGACTACATCTGAACTAATTATTCTAAATGATCAATCCAAATTAAAAACGGAAGCACTATTTGATGAGTTGAATTCAGATATTAAGAAATGAATGATAAAACCATATGATAAAGAAGAATGGTCCAAATCTTATTCTGTTTAACAATAATGGAAATCTGATGGTAGGAAATAATCTTTGATTAGCCTTCGAAGCCGGACTACAGCATATAACAGCTTGTTCCCAAAATATGGTAAAATGATGAATGTAGTAACCAGACTTCGGGAACACGCGAACCGTTAGTACGCCAAGAAGTTTGGTACCTCTTGCAAGGTGAAAGTCCTTGCTGGGAAAGGTCTAACCAACCACCCATATCGAGTGTTGCGCCGAAGCTGGTAACAGTCAAGTGAAGTGTACACAGAGAACCATATAGGCCACAGGGAGGACCGTAACTCCTGAAGCATATTCAGCCCCGTTATTGTGTGTCCGGAAACGGACAAAGTGCAGGTGACCACGTGTTTAACGTCACGGAAGTCAATACAAAGGAATCACTAAAGGTGAGATTCCTGAGGGCCTGTCGGGGTCAGAGAACATGGCATGTATGGAGAGAAGTATCAGGAACTTGGGAGACCCTGTTGGTTCCGGCAAAGGCCGGTAAGTCTTACCAATCGAAAAAGAGGAAGGCTGAAGACTAGCAGGGAGTCGGATTAACTCACAGTACTCCGAGGTCGGGAAAGCCGGCTACATGGGGAAGGGGTTAACAAGAGTATGCAGCCTGTAAAGGAAACCAGTGCCGGACATGTTGGATCGGAAGTAAGCTGGCAAACCTCCCTGCGGGGAATAGCAAAGAAGGCAACAGAAAACAAAACCCACCGGTTTGGGAACTTATACAAACTGCTCAACGCTGAAGCACTGCGCGAAGCTTTCTATGACCTGAAGAAGAAAGCGGCTGCAGGAGTGGACAAAATAACGGACAAAGAATACGCTGAGGAATTGGAATCCAACCTTGGCAAAGTAGTAGAGCAGTTAAAAAGCAAACAATACCGTGCGAAGCTAGTACGCAGAGTGTACATCGACAAAGGCAATGGAAAGAAAAGACCGCTGGGCATAACTGCGGTCTCAGACAAGATCATCCAACGCGCGGGGGCAAAAATCCTAGAGGCTATCTATGAACAGAACAGGAATTCAGTGACCATAACTATGGATACCGACCACATAGAGGAGCACAGAAAGCAGTTATAGACTTAACCCATGAACTAAGCTTTGGAAAGTATAGCTACATCGTCGAAGCAGATCTCCGGGGCTTCTTTGATGCTATTGATCATGATTGGCTCATCCGAATGCTGGAATTGCGAATTGCAGATAAAGCATTTTTGAGACTGATCATTGACGTTTTCTGATAGTTCATATTTAAAGGAATGGCTTCCCTGGGTTGATGGTACAAAGAGCGCTGAAGATACCAAATCTTTTATTGAAATGACGAAAAGACAATTTGCTTCAAATGACGGGTTTCAGGCTGGAATTTGGTACAAAGGGAGCATTGCAGGAGTCGTTGGATTCCATGGAATGAATTGGGCTAACAGATCGACGAGTATGGGATATTGGCTCGGAGAACGTTATCAGGGAAATGGAATTATGACTAAATCTTGTAAAGTATTTGTCGATTATTCTTTTAAGGAGTTGAATCTAAATAGAGTCGAAATTAGATGTGCGGAGAAAAATCACAGAAGTAGGGCAATTCCTGAACGCTTGGGTTTCATTAATGAAGGAATTATCAGAGAAGCAGAATGGCTATACGACCACTTTGTCGACCATGTAGTGTACGGAGTCCTTGCTCGGGAATGGCTATGAGGCCGGGGTACGGCGTCTAACAGAGGGTTTGCAACATCGGATAGAATATGAATGTAGTAGCCCGCCGTCGTAAACCCTCGGAACGTTAGGATAACTATCATCAACTTCTAATTATTCTTAAACCCAGTAGTTGAAATGCCGTCCAACCTCTATGCAGGTGGACGGCATTCGTAGGATAACTGGAAGTTCACTGAATGGGAGCTTAACGAACCAAATAATATTATTGGCAAAGTGTCGTAATGCTGTTACTAACATACTTAAAGAATAAAATAAAGGTGAACCTACCATTAGTGTCTAATAAATAAGGAATAATGGAGGGATAAAAATGGGTAATCAATTGGAAGTTTCAGTTGAATTAACGAATCAGAAGGTTCAATTTACTGGGGTAGCAAGAGCAAATCCAGCAATTATTATTGACTGTCTACCCCCTCTAGGGGATGGACAAGGGTATACGCCGCTTGAATTGCTATTAATAAGTCTAGCCTCGTGTAGTGGAACTACGGTCTTGACGTTGCTTAGGAAGATGAAAAAAAACATCTCTGGGCTTAAGGTTAACGCAACAGGTATAAGGCGAGAGCAACCCCCAACTTCATTTCAAAAGATTACTCTTGAATTTGTAGTAAGTTCTGTGGATGTTCAAAGTTCAGAAGTGGAGAAGGCGATTAAGCTTACCGAAGAAACATACTGCCCTGTATGGACTATGTTGAAGAATAACGTTGAGGTTATTCCAGAATTTCGAATTGTCACTTAATAACGCACTACCAATTATGGCACCTGTATCATTATTGTGAATGCTGGTGCGATTGCATAACGCCCATTATCGGTTACAATGCCAAATGATTTTCTTCTTTTCGTATTAAAGTTCGGTAACTTAGCTTCGCTAAAGACCATATTTTGAACTTATCTTTAAAACTTTTAACTTCCAGTCATTCTTATGCTGTGACACATATGTTGGATTATATGTAGTAGTTATAATATGTGGATTGAAATGCTAATGAAAATCATAGATGGGAACTAAAGACATGTTTAAATATTTATTACAAGGGCTAATATTAGGACTTGCTTATGTAGCTCCAATAGGGACTCAGAACTTATACTTGATAAACACTGCAATACAAAAAAGTAAATTAAGAACATATCAAGTGGCACTTATAATTGTTATCTTTGATATTTCACTTGCTATTTCATGCTTCTTTGGAATAGGGCTCTTGGTTGAAAAGTTTTCAATATTAAAAGGAATAATACTTTTGTTTGGGAGTATTGTTGTAATTTATATTGGCATTGGATTAATTCGATCGTCTTCACAAATATTAGATGATATCCTCATAGAGGATTCCCTAATCAAAACAATTGTTTCTTGCTTCGCTGTTACATGGCTAAACCCTCAAGCAATAATTGATGGCTCTTTATTACTAGGAGGGTTTCGCACCTCACTTACATATGAAATGTCAAACTATTTTATTCTAGGCGTTTGTATTGCGTCTTTTGTATGGTTCAGTACACTGGCAACTGTAATATCAAATTTTAAAAGTAAATTTAATAATTTAATTAAATGGATAAATGTGATTTGTGGAGCAATATTAATATTTTATGGTATTAAATTAGGTTATTCTTTTATTCAATTATTAAGCTGATATTATGTCGCAACATTCTTATGATGCGTCGTATTGGCAGTAATGCTAACTTACCATTATTCTTATTTCGTACCTCATTGGTAGGAATAAGCAGGACTTTATGTGCGATGTTGGGTTTTACAATAAAGGGGTGAGAATTTGGAGATAACAATTGTTAAAGGCGAGATTAAATACTTAGATGATTGTTTAGAAGCCTTAATGAATTCTGAACTAGCTAGTATTTACCTCCCAGATGAAAAAGTGGCAAGAAACCATTTAATTGAAGCATTTGAGAGAAAAGAAATGTATTTAGCGTTAGATAGAGAAGCTAAGTGTATAGGATACATAAGGTTTGTTTTAAATGGTATGTTTTATGATTTTCCATATGTATGTAACATAGCTGTTAAGGAAAATTTTCGTATGGGGGGCATAGGAAAAAGGCTTTTAGAATTTTTCGAAGATATAGGTTTTATACATACCGATAAGGTGTTTCTCCTTGTGAGTAGTTTTAATAAGCGAGCTAAAAAATTGTATGAATCAATTGGTTATAAACAGGTTGGTGTGATTGATGACCTTTATAAAGACGGAATATCGGAATATATGATGATGAAAGTCAAATCATCGTGAGCTGTAGTATATAGAGCGATTCTTACCAGTTGTTTGCTCCAACTACACATTCGTACTATAAAGAGCTTTGGTTGTGTAGCTTAAACTGCTAATTATTCTTAGTATGCGTTGTATTGCCTGAAACCCAACTTCCAGTTATCCATATAGCATGGTAACTTCAAACGACAGGTATGTGTAATTTGGGATGATAGGAGTAAGGTTATGTAAGTGGATTCTATTGACAATTTTCGTTTACAAATGTAATATACTATATAACTACAAGTGTAAACTTAATATTTGGCAAGGAGGTCAAAGATGTTAGAAACACCGAATATTTCCGATGCGGAATGGGAAGTCATGAAGATTTGTTGGCTGAAACCAGCTTGCACTGCAAACGAAATTGTTATGGCATTAGAGCATAATACCGATTGGAAACCAAATACAGTCAAGACGTTAATCGGGAGATTGGTTAAAAAAGGGGCCCTCGGCTACAAAGAAGAGGGAAGGTTATATATCTACTATCCATTAGTGGCGGAGGCAGAGTGTATCAAAGCAGAGAGTAGGTCCTTTCTTACCCGTGTTTTTAGTGGAGCAATAAAGCCTATGCTCGTTACTTTTCTTCAAGAAGAAAAACTATCTCAAGATGAAATTGAAGAACTTAAACAGCTCCTTGAGGCAAGAAAGGACTGATGAAGATGCTGATGTCGCTAATCCAGGACAATCATTTGGTTAAAGAAAATGGACAATGGAAGATAGAAAACGATTGGTTCAATTTAAATGATATGTTTGCGGTGGCCTTAAAAGCAGGCAATTCATCAAGCCCAACAAGCTCAGAACCAGTGAATGATGATCTAGTATTTCCTGGAGACGCATTGACTTATATGTCTAGCAAAGAAATCGCGGGTCAGAATCTTTTTATTACGGAAGACCTTAAAGAACTATACGTAAATTACTCAAAGAGTAAAAGTGATGAGCTTTTAAAAGGTTTAAATCCTATAGACGTTTTGAGATTATTCAATCAGGCTTGTGAAGATAATAATATCGAAATGCAGGTGTCTTTGTACGAGTTACCTGCTGATGTATCTAGAAATCAATTTATGCAAGAAATAGAAAATGACCAAACATCAAAAGAGGTCGAAAAGCAGTTGCTTCAAAGATTACATGAATTTAAAGGAAAAATCATTGAAAGGGTTGTGAATGATAAAAAGGCGTATATCGTCATTGAGAAAAATGGCTGGTATCGGATGGAGAAGGATAAGAACGGTATTTGGAAGTTAGGCTGGATGGCTCGGGCATAATTAGGCGGGAGGGGATTGCAGTGCGTAAGCGTTTAGTAAACCTGTGGGGATGTTCGCTGTAAGTTTGCCCTGATTGAAGTGGCTAATTACGAAATTCACGGGAAAATGCGTTTTAAGCTCACCGATGCCGGGTTGGATTTGTTGTTTAAGACCAAGGAAGTGAATGCCGTCCAGATTAAACTCAAAGACTGGGAACCCGAGAAAGCGCAGGCTCTGATGAACGCCTATATTGACGATTTGATCAAGGAATTAAAGCGTCTGGCCGAACTTGGGGAATCCGAGGAGAAACAAGAGAAGTTTATCGACAAAAAGATGGCTTCTCGGCAGCTATTAAATGTCCTAGCCAACCTTGAGCAAGCGACGATTCGAGTCCTTAAGCCAGAACAGCACCCGACAAGCCCGTATTTCGATCGCTGGGACGATGTTCAAAAATGGTCTGGGGGAGAACGGTTTGCAGGATATATGGCTATGTTTATGGCAATTCTCAGTTATACGAGGAGCAAACTAAGTAGCCTCCATAACCCCTATAAAGTCATGTTAGCGGATAATCCCTTTGGAGCCGCCTCCTCTCCACACGTCTTGAACCTCATTTTCCAGATGGCGGAAAGTAACAATATCCAGATGATTTGCCTCACTGCGCTCACGGAAGACACAATTTTTTCGTACTTTCCAGCCGTCTACAGCTTGCGTCTTCGACCGTTCATGGGCAAGGATTATATGACCTCGAAGATCGAGCGCGGGTTCTATCAGATTGATCCCTTAGAAGAGGCGCTGCGCAAGAAACGACAGATCGAATTTGAGTGGGAATAGATTGAGTATAATAACAAGCACCCCAAGCTCACGGTGACGAGCTTGGGAAGTTATTTCTGTTGAGAAATCAAATAATTTGTCATGCCATCATGCGCCGCGCGGGAATCTTCGACCGTTTTCTTCGATGCCTGAATTTCCTTAAGAATAGTGTACCTAAGTTCTTGGAAGCTGTGCAGCGAATGAACGATTCCCCAAGTGGCACAACGCGACCAACTTCACTAAAGAGGAAGAAATTAGAAGCCCTGCTGGAAGCCGCTATCTGGGCGCCTAGCGGAAGCAATAGTCAGAGCGGACTGTTTACCGCAGTTCAGAATCAGGAAGTTTAGGGTCATTTCTAAAAATATTTCAAAGAGTTCCTAAGTGAAAACCAGTTTAGGCAAGCTCTACAAGTTGACTGTCATAGCATTAATAAAGAGAAGAGGAAATAAGTGTGGAAGATACAACCTGCATTCCCGAGAACCCCTAACGAGGATTCGACACTAACAGCATCTAAAGCCGCATAAACACTGGATTTCTTCTA
>MCHG01000393.1_pt1 | contig 13566 bp, 11 predicted proteins | sample 787351 | NCBI WGS metagenome assembly MCHG01 (sample SAMN05430296, study PRJNA330682) | permafrost metagenome | biome: Cold desert; feature: permafrost; material: soil; isolation source: enrichment culture inoculated with soil incubated with H2/CO2 at 20 degrees... ... | reverse complement strand
TCTGCCTTACAAGCAGAGGGTCATAGGTTCGAGCCCTATAGTTTCCATTAAGAAAAGGGTGTTTGAATACATCCTATTTTTATGCTCTATTTGAAGATAATTTCTTTATTATTATATTAGGGAGGCGGTCCGGTGGAAAGAAAAAATAACGATGTTATATCAATTAATAATATGACTGAAGGAAGTCCGCTTAAAATAATTCTTACCTTTGCATTTCCAATGTTAATCGGCAACGTTTTTCAGCAATTATATAATATGGTAGACAGTATAGTGGTTGGCAATTATGTAGGAAAGCTGGCTTTAGCAGCTGTGGGTATAGGATTCCCAATTATATTTATGATGTCTGCAATGTTTATTGGTCTTGGTTTAGGAGCAACTGTTCTGATTTCTCAATACGTTGGAGCAGGAGATATGGTTAATGTTAAGAAGACAGCTCAAACCATTTATACAGCAATGATACTAGGATCCATACCAATTACTTTTTTAGGAATGATTTTATCTAAATACATACTATTGCTAATAAATACACCTTTAGATGTATTACCAATGGCTAGCACCTACATGAGGATAATATTTATAGGTATGATAAGCGCATTTGGTTTTAATGTTAATGCAGGCATTTTACAAGGTTTTGGTGACAGCAAGTCATCGCTTTTATTTCTTTCTATTGCAACAGTAATTAATATTATTCTTGATTTGTTATTTGTCATTACGTTTAATTGGGGTGTTGCAGGAGTAGCTATAGCAACCATAATAGCTCAAACATCTTCTTGGATATTTGGCATCGTCTATATGCGAAAGAAGTATGATATATTGAGATTTCCTATATTAAAATTTCATTTTGACAAAGTAATTTTTTCAAAAATAATAAAAGTAGGATTGCCAACAGGTATACAACAAACATTGTTTTCAGTTGGTATAATGAGTTTACAATCTCTTGTTAACAGCTATGGCTCTGATTTTATTGCAGGTTTTAATGCAGCAAATAAAATTGATACATTTGCGTTTATGCCTATACAAAGCTTTGGAAATGCAGTTACAACATTTACAGGCCAAAATATTGGCGCTAAGAGAATGGATAGAGTTCATAAAGGAACAGTTACTACAATTACTCTTTCTGTTTTGATATGTATTGCTTGTATAGTAATTATTCCTTTTGGCCCATACTTGTTGGGTTTATTTAACTCAGACTCGGCAGTAATTGAAGCAGGAATGATATATTTGAATAGTGTAATGCCTTTTATTTCAATTCTGGCTATAGTATTTACAATAAATGGGGTTTTAAGAGGAGCTGGGGATACAGTTGTTCCTATGATAGGTGCCATTGCGTCTCTATGGATAGGAAGAATTCCTGCAGCGTATTTTATAGCTGAAAAGTTTGGAAAAGAATATATATTTTTAAGCTATGCAATTGGATGGGTGTTATGGCTTTTGTTATCAGGACCATATTATTTGTCAGGTAAGTGGAAATCAAAATCTGAAAAACTGCTCAATGACAATTATATACAAGAATAAAAAAATGCTGGTTAAAGTCTAACCGGCATTTTTTAAGTTCAATTTATTTTAAATTATCTAAGACTTGCTTTATTTTTTCAGGAGCAATTCTACATTTATCTTCAGCAACTGCACAAACTGCAAACCTTAAACCCTTTTTTAAAGCAACTACAAACAAATTTTCCTTAATTAATTCTGCAGAAGCTTCTTTTGCATTGTTACATGGAATACTAACAAAAAATCCGTCTCTGTATGGCAATATTTCTAAGCCACACTCTTTAGCGCCTTCAACAAATGCATCAGCTCGTTTTCTTAGCATAATTTTATATTTGTTAACTTCTTCTTCATATGCTTTTTTCTTTGCTGGGTCTTTAGCAATATTAGTCATTACAGACATTGCTCCTCTGTTACCATTTGACCAGTTAGCTCTGTTAGAATGCATACATGTGTAATAGAATTCATTAGCTACTTCTTCCGCAGATGAAATACCGATAACTGCACCAGATCTCATGCCATACATAGTATAACTCTTAGACATACTATAAGCTACCATTATAAAGATATTTTCAGGTAAATTAGTGAATTTACTAAAGAATTTTCTTCTTTCTGAACCTATGCCTGCATAATCTATGTAAGCAACGTCAACTAATATTGTAATTTTATTTTCTGGATCCTTAGCATTTTCTTTTACGATATCTAACACTTTATCCCATTCTTCATCAGATAAACTGTACCCAGTTGGATTATTAGCAGGTGTATTAAGTATTGTAACAAGTCTTTTTTGTTTTTTAAGAAGAGCCTCAAATTTTTCTTTAAATGATTCTAAATTAAATTCATTCTTTTCATTAAAGAATTCAAAGTTAGTAACTGTTCTACCGAATTCTTCAGAAATAGTTACATATGGCGACCAGAACCAATCACATACTAATACAGAATCTCCGGGATTAGTGTAATTCCAAATTGCATGTCTTACTCCACCAGTTCCTCCTGGTGTAGCAACTGCTTTTATGTAAGCATTAGGTTTATATTCCCCAAAGCATGCATCCTGTACAGCTTCCAAGAAGTCTGCTTGACCTGCAACTTGAGCATACGCTGCAATAGACGCATTTGGCAGGGATTTTAATTCGTTGTATACTGTATCTAAACATATAAGATTTCCATCATCATCTACTAATGCACCTAGAGTTGAATCAATTACATTATCTTTTCCATACTTATCAATGGCATCCTTTGCTTTAGCTGCTAGACCGAAAATAGCATCATTTACTTCGGGCCATTTTGCATGAGACGCAACCATTTTAATAGCCATAAATCCACCTCGTTTTTTATATTTATTTTATCATTATAAAAAAAATAAGTCAACATTATTAATATACATAATATTATATTAATAGGAAAGTATATATTATATATATTTATATATTTTATTATAAAAAAACGGACACTTAATGTTGCAATCTTTAAAATAAAAACAAAATCAAAAAAATGTTGACAAGATTAGACATTCTTGTTATCATGTAAAAGTTATTAAAAACATGATCCATTAGCTCAGTAGGTAGAGCACTTGACTTTTAATCAAGGTGTCCGGCGTTCGAATCGCCGATGGATCACCATTGTAAACAACATTTGACGATCTTCGCGACGTTGGATGTTGCTTTTTTTTATAAAAAGACAAATTAACTTATATTTTTTTGATATTACAACATAATTCTACAAAAATTTCGCTTCAATAGCCGTATATTTAATTAAGTAACTTAGAGAAGAGAAAAGAAGTAAAAAGAAGCAAAAAAAACTAAAAAGAAGTCGAAAGGGGAATAAATGATTAGAAGTGAAGTGAATGAAGTAATTACAAGTGAAGACATAAAAGATATTGACCTCATATGGAATTTACAAGAAATGCAGAAGATTCAGGAAATGCAACAAAATGCAAGAAGGCAAAGTGAAAAAATGGCAGCATTAGGGCAATTGGCTGGAGGTATTGCTCATGATTTTAACAATCAATTAATGAGTATTATTGGCAATGCAACAATGATACAAAAAACGGATGATTTATCTAAAGTTAAGGAATATGCTGAAAGAATAATTCATATTTCTGAGAGTGTAGCAAGTTTAACTAAGAAAATACTTATGTTTTCTAGAAAGGAAAGCACTACAAACGAACCTATTAATTTAAAAAGTGTAATGGATAACTCTTATACTATGGTTGAATCCATTCTCGACAAAAAAGTTGAATTGACATATAAATATGGTGCTTCCAATAAAATGATATTGGGAGATGAATCACAAATTGAGAATTTAATTGTTAATTTGATATTGAATTCTAAAGATGCCTTTGAAAATTCATTCGGCAAAATTGAAGTTGGAACGGTGGATACAGTTATTCTTAAAGAAATTGTTCTTAGTCATGGAGAAACCTTGAAACCAGGGGAATACATAACCTTATATGTTGAAGATGATGGAATAGGTATTAACGATGAAGCATTTATGAAAATATTTGAACCGTATTTTACTACTAAAACAAAGTCAAGTGGAACTGGACTTGGGCTTTCAGTTATTTTTGGAACTGTTAAATCTCTTTCAGGTTTCATAAATGTAAAAAGTAAAGTAGGTAATGGAACGCGTTTTGAAATATTTTTACCAATATTTAATAATAAACTATCTAATGATACTAACAAAAAATTTGATATAAAAAGTAATTTGATAATGTTAGTTGATGATGACGAAAATGTGCTTGATGTAGAATCAGAAATTCTTGAGGATTTAGGATATGATGTTATAAAGTTTAGCAAACCTCTTGAAGCATTGGAATATTACAATGAAAATTTCGACAATTTGGCTTTTTCAGTAATAGATTTATCTATGCCTATTATGACAGGAAAACAGTTATATGAAGAAATGGAAAAAGTATATAAAGATACTAAAGCATTTTTCATAACAGGGTATACCAGTCAGGGAGCTTATGAAGACCTTATAAGAAAAGGTGAGGTAATAATACAAAAGCCGTTTACATACGAAGATTTATCTGTACAGATAGCTAAAATATATATGTAAGAAAAAAATCTATAACAAGGTTAGTGTTGTTATAGATTTTTTTTATTATATTGTATAAGTATTGCCAAATCCATTTTAGTTATTGTTTTTTTATAGTTGATAGATTTGTTTATTAAGATAACTTAACAAAATTCACATCACTTTGTTTTGACAATTTATAAATATTTGATAGAATGAAAAAGAAAAATAAAGAAAGCTGTTTGTTTTACAGGAGGAAAAAAATGAATATAAATGAATTTGCGTGCAATGAGCTTCAACCGTTTGGCAAATTGTCAATAATAGCTATGAAAGGCTGTGAGGAAATTGCAGCTAAAATCGATTATTATTTAAAAGAGTGGAGACAGGACGAAAATGGTGTTATATATTCTGAGGATTTTTTTTCTGTAAGAACATATTTGCTTGATGCCACTTGTCCAAGATTTGGAACTGGTGAAGGCAAGGGTGTGATTAATGAAACCGTTAGAGGTCACGATGTCTTTGTTATATCTGATGTATTTAATTATGGTGTTAAATTTAAAATGTATGGTATGGATGTTCCAATGAGTCCAGATGATCATTATCAAGATTTAAAAAGAATAATTGCAGCAATGAATGGTAAAGAAAAAAGAATTACAGTAATTATGCCTATGCTTTATGAAGGCAGACAACATAAAAGAGCTACAAGAGAATCACTTGATTGTGCAATGGCTTTGCAGGAACTTACATCTATGGGAGTAGAAAATATAATTTCCTTTGATATTCACGACCCAAGAGTTCAAAATGCCATTCCTTTACATGGCTTTGAAGATTTCCATCCTAATTATCAAATGATTAAAGCTTTTGTGAGAACTGAACCGGATGTACTAATAGATAGAAATAACATGATGATTGTTTCACCTGATGAAGGTGGAATGTCTAGATGTCTTTATTATTCATCAGTGATGGAATTAGATCTTGGAATGTTCTATAAAAGAAGAGATTATTCTGTAATTGTAAATGGTAAAAATCCAGTGGTAAGTCATGAATTTTTAGGAGACAATGTAGAAGGTAAAGATGTTATCGTTGTTGATGATATGATTGCTTCTGGCGATTCAATGATTGAAGTAGCTAAAAAGCTAAAGGAAAGAAAAGCAAGAAATGTATATATATTTGCTTCATTCGGACTTTTTACAGAAAACTTTGCTAAGTTTGACAAGGCATACGAAGACGGCATGATAAAAAGAATATTCACTACTAATATGATTTACAGAAAGACTGAACTTTTAAATAAACCATGGTATACTGAAGTTGACATGTCGAAATATATAGCAAATATTATAGATACATTAAATTATGATGGCTCTTTAAGTGAATTGTTAGATCCTGTTCAGAAAATTAAAAAACTTTTAAAAAAATAAATTAATGATAGAAGTCATTTAAGAGAAAAATATGTTACTTTTCTTAAATGATTTTTTATTTTTTAAAGAATTGTTAAAGTCAAAACAAATAATTGAAATCGCATAAGTTTTGTGTTATAATTTTTATCATTATAACTAAATATGATGTTTTGTATAATTTAACTAAAAATTAGCAAAATAATACAGGTATATAATACAGGAGGATAAAAATGAGCTTCAGAATGGATATTGGAATTGACCTTGGTACTGCTAGCGTCTTGGTATATATTAAGGGTAAAGGAATTGTAATTAATGAGCCTTCTGTTGTTGCAATTGATATAAATACTAATAAGATATTAGAGGTTGGTGAAGAAGCCAGAAAAATGCTCGGACGTACACCAGGCAACATTGTTGCTATAAGACCTTTAAGAGATGGTGTTATATCTGATTTTGACATAACAGAAAAAATGCTTAAATATTTTATTAAAAAAGCAGTAGGAAATTCAATAATTAAACCAAGAGTGATCATTTGTGTGCCAAGCGGAGTAACTGAAGTTGAAAAAAGAGCGGTACTTGAAGCGAGCTTGAATGCAGGAGCCAAAAAGACATACCTTATAGAAGAGCCAGTAGCTGCAGCTATAGGAGCAGGGCTTGATATAACTAAGCCATCTGGTCACATGATAATTGACATGGGTGGGGGAACAACGGATATAGCGGTAATATCATTAGGTGGAATCGTTGTTAGTAGGTCAATTAAGGTAGCAGGAGATAAATGTGACGATGCTATTGTAAGGTATGTAAGGAAAAAATACAATGTAATGATTGGTCAAAGAAGTGCTGAAGAACTTAAAATTAGTATAGGCGCTGCTTTTCCATTAGAAGAAGAAAAATTTATGGAAGTAAGAGGAAGAAATCTTGTTACAGGATTGCCAGTAAATTTGACAATATCATCTTCTGATATGCTAGAAGCATTAGAAGAAACCATAACTACAATAGCAGATGCTGTGCATTCAGTGCTTGAAAAGACACCACCGGAGTTAGCGGCAGATATTAGTGAAAAGGGAATAGTTATGGCTGGCGGAGGTTGCTTGATTGAAGGCTTGGATAAATTGATTGCAAAGAGAACTGGTTTAGATGTGAGAATAGCAGATGATGCAGTTTCTTGTGTTGCAAAGGGCACAGGTCAATCTTTAGAACACATGGATGTATTAAAGGATTCCTTAATTACTGAAAACATTAAAACCAATTATGGTGCATCATTATAAATATAAAGATACTTATTATGAATGATTCTGGCAATAAATATTGCCAGAATCATTCATATACACTACCAGCAGCGTAGGTACTATATTTTTTCCTTCCGCTGAATCTGTAGCTTAGGAAAATGTTTGCAAGTATGGACCTTTAAGCGAGTTAAATTTATAGGGGGATTTATGTTTAGAGAAAGATATGACATGTGGCTTAACAGCCCATATATTGATGGACAATTAAAAAAAGAGCTTAAGAAAATCGAAAAAGATGATACGGAAATTGAAGATAGATTTTATAAGGAATTAGAATTTGGTACTGGAGGAATGAGGGGAAAAATCGGTGCTGGATCAAATCGCATAAATATAGTGACAATAGCAAAGGCAACTCAAGGAATATCTAATTATTTAAATGAAAAATACAGCGGTGAAATTAGTGTTGCAATAGCATATGATTCTAGAAATATGTCAAGGGAATTTTCTGAAAAAACAGCAAGTGTATTTGCAGCAAATAATATAAATGTGTATTTATTCGATGCTTTAAGACCTACACCAGAGCTTTCATTTACTGTTAGACATTTTAAATGCAAAGCAGGGGTGGTAGTAACAGCCAGCCACAACCCTCCTGAATATAATGGGTACAAAGTGTATGACGAATATGGGGGACAGGTTGTTGCAGATGCTGATACAATTGTTGATAAAATAAAAATGGTGATGTTAAATGATATAAAGTATTCGCTATTTGAAAATAATGATAAGATTCATATAATTGGTGAGGACATTGATACAATTTATATAAATGAAGTAAAAAAATTAAGTATTAATAGTGATATTGAAAAAAATATTAATATAGTTTACACACCGATCCATGGCTCTGGTAACAAGCTAGTAAGAAAGGCTCTTGATGAATTAAGTTATAAGAATGTATTTATTGTAAAGGAACAGGAGCTACCAGATCCTCAATTTTCAACAGTTAAATCGCCTAATCCTGAGGAAATAGACTCGTTTGAATTAGCTATAAAAAAAGCTGAAGAAGTAAATGCAGAAATAATTATAGGCACTGACCCAGATTGTGACAGAGTAGGTCTAGTAGTAAAAGATCATGAAGGAGAGTACGTGCCGTTAAATGGAAATCAAACTGGAGCGTTGCTTTTAAACTATATTCTTAGTTCCTTGAGTGACCAAAAAAGAATTCCTGAAAACGGAGCAATTATTTCAACAATAGTTACAAGTGAATTAGGAAAAATAATTGCATCTAAGTACAATGTCTCTACATTTTATACATTAACAGGATTTAAATATATTGCTGAAATGATTCAGAAATTTGAAGTTTCAAAAGAATACAGTTATTTATTTGGTTATGAGGAAAGTTACGGTTATTTGGCGGGAACTTTTGTCAGAGACAAAGATGCGGTAATTGCGTCAGTGCTCATTTGTGAAATGGCTGCATATTATAAGAAAAAAGGGAAATTACTATTAGATGTTTTAAATGATATTTACGATGAACATGGACATTATATAGAAGAGACAGTTTCGTTAAGCTTCTCAGGGGTTACGGGGCTCAATAAAATGAAATGTATTATGGAATACTTCAGAGAAAATAAACTCAAAACATTGAGTGAAAAAAACATTCCATATATATATGATTACAAACTAGGAATTGCTTTAAACCTTATGAATGGGAAGACTGAAAAATTAAGTTATCCTAAATCAGACGTATTAAAATTTTCATTTGAAGACGGCTCGTGGATGGTGTTGCGTCCATCGGGAACAGAGCCAAAGTTAAAGGTTTATTTTTCAATTAAGGGGGAAAATAAAGCTAAATCCATAGAATTACTGGAAAAGGCGAAAAAAGAGATACTAAACTTAATTGACCGTGTACAAGTAAACAGTTAACGGTTAAAATCTAAAGTGGAGGCTGTAAATATGAAAGTATTGAAAACCGAAATCCGTAAAATTATTACTTTGATTTTCATTTTTATATTTATGATTAACACACTTGTATATGCACAAAATTATAATCCGCCTCGAGAAGAAATAGAGGCTAAGATTGAAGAAGTTGCTGTTAGGATGGCAATTCCTTCCGTTATTTTGAAAGCTATAGCTAGAGTGGAATCAGTTTATGAGCATTTTAATCGTGATGGAAGTCCAAAAATAACTGGAAGCAGCATTGGATTAATGCAAATAAACAATAGAAATGGTGGATATGACACAAACAGGCTTAAATATGATATTATGTACAATATTGAGGCAGGAGCGGATGTATTGCTTAATAAGTGGAGTATGAGTTCATATCAATCAGTATCAAGTGTTGGTAATATGGACCCTAATATATTAGAAAACTGGTATTTTGCACTTTGGGCCTATAATGGTTGGGCACAAAGCAACAATCCAAATATGCTTTCTTCATATGCAAAGAAAAGTACGTACCAGCAGTTGATATATTATATTGCCGAAAAGGAATATGGGCAAAAAATTAATAATATTGATTTTTCTTATCTTCCGCAATCAGGTAAGCCAAGCAGATCATTAGTAGTTCCAACCCCCACCTATACAAACTGCGCAAATATAATTTTGTATGATGTAGGTGATTATGTTAGAACAGATGGTGTTAGAACAGAATATCAATTAAGAGATGTACCAGCAGGTAAGTATGTTCATGAGCTTAAACTAGGGCAGTTGGGTATTATAAAAGAAGGTCCTATTCTTCAAAATGGATACTATTGGTATAAGGTATATATTGATGAAAGCCAAGAAGGATGGATTGAAAGAAATTGGTTATTGAGAACTGGAGATACAGAACATGGGAAATATGTCTTTGATGATATCTCATACCATTGGGCAAGAAAAGATATTATGGAACTTTATAGCGAAGGGGTAATCAGCGAGGCTACATCCTTTAACCCTGATAAAATAACAACAAAAGAAGAGTTTTTAATCTTATTAAGTAAAGCAATAGATGAAAATGATGAAAATGATACAATTGCAATAGAAGAAAATATATTGCCATTTGTTGATGCTAAAGAAATTCATCCATGGGCAATTAAATTTATTCAGCATTTAAATGAATTAGGCTTATTAAAAGAATATGAAGTTAATCTTAATCCTATAGATAAATTAACGAGAAAAGAAGCTGCAATGCTAATACGAAACGTATTTGGAGATAAGACTGAATTTGAAAAATTAGATATTCAATCAATTTTTTCAGACTTAAATGATTTAAGTGATGAAGAAATAATGGCTGTTAAAGCATCATATACAAACGGCATAATGTCAGGTAAAGGCAAAGGAAGTTTTTGTCCTGAAGATTATTTGACAAGAGCTGAAGCTTCGGTTGTTACAGCAAAAATAATTGACAAACTTGAGAATATAAAAAATTAAATGTAAATAGCGGGTTTTGACCCGCTATTTTTGGTGTATAATATTTTAAATTGATGGTATTATTTCTTGATTTTGTATTGTTCTTTCAGGAACGTTATGAAACCTTATGTCATAAATTATTTCTGATTCTTTTGAATCTTTATTATACATAACAGGAGACCTGTTTTGGTATAATAATTTTATAATTCTATATACATCTATCCATATTTCAGCTAATGCTTCTTTTTGTGATTCATCAAATACTAACTGCATACCAAAGTGGAGGTGCGGGGTGTCGATGTTATTTACATTTTCCTTTCTGCTGTACCCTGTCATTCCCAAGTAACCTATTACATCTCCTGCATAAACAATATCCCCTTCTTTTAATGTTTTCACATAAGGATGGTCCTTTCTAAGATGAGCGTAATAGTAATATCTCAAATTGTCTAAGCTTCTTATACCTATTCTCCAACCGCCGAATTGATTCCATCCTAATGCTTCAACCCTTCCTGTTTCAACAGCCACAATAGGTGTTCCTACTGAGCCAATAAGGTCATTACCTAAATGAACTCTTCTAAAGCCATAGCTCCTTGAATTTCCGAAATCATCATAATGACTGTAGCCATAACCTGCTGCTATGGGAGAAAATACTTTTAGTCCATATTTTTTAACCCAAACTTTTTTACTAGGGTCATTTCCTTCCTTTACCTGTATTTCATAGGGGCCAACAAAACCTCCCAATACAGCCGAATATGCCTCATGATAATAATCATAATGTTTTAGATCTTTTGTGAGGTCTTCAATACTAGTGCCGCTTTTTAATTTAGTAATTAAATTATCCATATCCTTGGATTTATATCGGGCGAAATCTCCTCCATATCTCGTTCCAAGATATGCAAGAATTTCAACCCAGTTTAATTTCACTTCTTCATCAATACTGCCAATATCTGCCTTTAATGCTTTATCCATGGCATTATAAGACATTCTAAAATCAACCCATTTCAGGAAGGTTTTTTCATTATCCGCAGAAACTTGGTGAGCTGAATTTATTGCAATGTTTATCCCAAATGCCACAATTAATAGCATTGCTGTAAACATTATTAATGATTTGAGTTTTATTCTTATAATCATATATTCCCTGGTTCCCTTCTAAGCTTAAATAATTAAAAAAATCTATATATGAATATTTCCCAATAAGTACGATTTTCAAGATTTGTCATTGATATTAATATTCACTAACATTTCATTCTGAACCATAGGTGAAGAATCTCATATTTTAAACAACTCAGAGATTACTCGCTTTGTTCGGAATGACATAAAAAGACTTTTGAGATATATCTATATAATAATTTATATGTTTTAATGCTTTCTATATGAATATATTTGTAAAATTAATCATTGTATGTTAATATAAATTGATTTATGTTAGGTATAGGGGAGGACAAATTGAAGTTGAAGTTTTGTTCGTTATACAGTGGAAGTAGTGGCAATTGTCAATACATACAGACTGAAAATGCAGCTATTCTTATAGATGCTGGCTTAAGCGGTAAAAGAATACAACAAGAAATTTTAAATATTGGAGAAGACCCTAAAAAGATTAATGCAATATTTATTACCCATGAGCATATTGATCATGTACAAGGTGCCGGCATAATGTCAAGAAGACTAGATGTTCCTATTTATGCAAATGAAAAAACATGGCAAGCAATGAGTTGTATAATAGGTGATATTAAACCTCACAATATAAAAGTTATAGATGAATATACTGAAATTGGAGATGTGACAATAAAATCATTTGATATATCTCATGATTCAGCACATCCTGTTGGATATAATATATTTTTTAAGAATAAAAAAATTAGTTTAGTAACAGATACAGGTTGTACAAATGATTTGATAATAAAAAGCATTATGGATTCAGACTTGTTATTAGTGGAATCAAATCATGATGAAGACATGGTTCTGATAGGCCCTTACCCATGGGCTCTTAAGAGAAGAGTATTAGGAGAATTTGGACACATGTCCAATGATACAGCAGGAGATTTAATATCTAGAGTGGTTAAAAGAGGAAATGAAATAGTTTTACTTGGACATTTAAGTAAGGAAAATAATTTCCCACAATTAGCATATAAAACAGTTGAAAATATATTGAAGGAAAATTCAATTGAGGTTAATCCTGGTATTTGCTTAGATATGACTTACAGAGACAGATCAAGCAAAATATATGAAATATAGGAGAAATAGAATTGGAAAAACAAACGGTTATATTTGCATGCAGACAGCACGTGGACATTGCAATTGATGATTTTGTAAACGAAAAAGAGGCTGCACCTCAAATGTCAAAGGTTCAAGATATTAAATGTAGCTATTGCAATGAAGAAGCTGAATATGAGATAAAAGCATAGCAAATAATATTTTTTATAAAAAATGCTTGTATTTAGTAAGAACGCAGTGTTATAATATTATCGCTATCCTTGCTCCTGGGAAAACAGGGGCCAAAGTCCAAAGGGAGGTGACTCAAATGAGAAAATATGAAGCAGCTTTAATTTTACTTTCTAATTTAGAAGAAGAAGTAAGAAACGCAGAAATTGAAAAAATAAAGAATATAATAACTGAAAGACAGGGAACAATTGAAAAGGTTAATGAGTGGGGACAAAGAAGACTTGCTTATGAAATCGACAAAAAAAGAGAAGGTTATTATGTATTTATAAACTTTACTGCAGGCTCAGACGTTGTTAATGAAATAGACAGAATATGTAAGATTAGCGACAATGAAGTTAGACATATGATTACAGTAGAAGAAGAATAATATAAAAAGAGGATAAGATATGAATAATGTTGTATTAATCGGAAGACTGGTAAGAGACCCGGAGTTGAAATTCATACCGTCGACAGGTATGGCTGTTGCAAAGTTTACAATAGCAGTAGACAAAGATATGTCACGTGATAAAAAACAAGAAGCGACATCTCAAGGAAAACAGACAGCGGATTTTATTGGTATAACTGTATTTGGAAAGCAAGCTGAAAATTGTGCTAATTCCCTTGTTAAGGGAAGTCAG
>MCHG01000392.1_pt1 | contig 13627 bp, 13 predicted proteins | sample 787351 | NCBI WGS metagenome assembly MCHG01 (sample SAMN05430296, study PRJNA330682) | permafrost metagenome | biome: Cold desert; feature: permafrost; material: soil; isolation source: enrichment culture inoculated with soil incubated with H2/CO2 at 20 degrees... ... | reverse complement strand
GGTGATGCAGCACATGGTTGGACACCACGAAATCGAAACGGGCCCCCTCTGCGACCAGCTCGGAGCTCAGCGCCCGACGGAACGACAGCCCGGGCAGCGACGGCCGGGCGGTCGCGTACGCGTGGGCGCGGGCATCCGGGTCGATCGCGGTGACCCGCAACTGCAGCCCGTCGCGCGCGGCCCACCGGGCGAGCGCCCGCGCCACGTCCCCGCCGCCGGATCCGATGTCGAGCAGCGTTCGCGGATGGGTGCGGGACAACGCCGGGCGGATGTCGCGCCGGTACATTCCCCGCCAGCCCGACACGAACGCGTTCACGATCCGGAAGTCGGCGTAGGTGCGGGCGAGCCGCTCGGGGTCGCACCCGGGGTCGTCCATGATTTCGACGGCGTCGCTCGCGCGCGCACGCAGCGAGCGAGCACGCGGCGCGGGCACGTTCGGCGCGGGCAGGCCCATGCCCTAGCCGACGGCGACGGTCATCAGGCCGGACTCGACGGTCAGCCCCGGCCCGAAGGCCATGGCACAGACACGCTGTCCGTCCTCGGTCGTCGGGGCGTCCATGATGGCCTTCATCACGAAGAGGATCGTGGTGCTGCTCATGTTTCCGTACTCGCGCAGGGTCTCCCGCGACGGCACGAGCTGGGCTTCGGTGAGCCCCAGCTTGGCCTCCGTCTTGTCCAGGATGCTGCGCCCGCCCGGGTGGATCGCCCAATGCGCGATGGCCGTGCTGAGCGTGTCGGCCGGCGAACCCGCGCCCGGGCCCTCGCCCGCCGTCGCAGCCCCCGGGCCGGCCCCGGCACCCGACGAGACCAGCGACTCGGCGAGCACCTGGGAGAGCACGTCGGACAGGACCTCGATCTCCGCGGCCTGCTCTGCCTCCTCGGCCGGCAGCAGTCCGGCCAGGGTCTCGTCACCGTCGAACAGCGGCGCGAGCGCGCCCTCGATGTGCTCGTCGATGATGTGCGGCACATAGGAGCTGAGCACCATCTCAAAGCCCTCGTCGCCGATCTTCCAGGCCATGTCCCCTTCGCCGACCGGGGTGATCACGGTCTCGAAGCGGTCGAGGTTCAGCGCGACCTCGCCCGGCCGCAGGGGACGGTTGCTCACGATGCCGGCGGCGGCGCCATCCGCGAACAGGGAGGAGGCCACGATCGTGTCCGGGTCGTTGGAGCTGCGCAGGTGCAGCGAGCACAGCTCGGCGCTGACCACGAGCACGACGGCGTCGGGGTCGGCCAGGACGAACTGTTTGGCGGTGCGGAGCGCCGGCATCGAGGCGTAGCAGCCCATGAAGCCGAGGTGGTAGCGCTGCGTGGCGGGGCTGAGGCCGAGCTCCCGCACGAGCATGTAGTCAGGACCCGGCGCGTAGAAACCCGTGCAGGACACGGTGACGACGTGCGTGACATCCGCGGCCTCGATCCCCGGGCAGGCGTCCAGGGCGCGTCGGCCTGCCTCGACGAAGAGCTTCGTGGCCTCGGTGATGTACAGCTCGTTGCGCACCTTCGTGCTCGGCACCAGCAGCCGCTGGGTCGCCGAGTCGAAGAACCGCGGATCGGCCGTGTCCGCGTCGAGGGTCAGCTCCTCGATCACGGTGTTCCGTTTCTCGATTCCCGACAGATTGAAGGATGTCGACACCAGCCGCTGGGCGAGACGGCTGAGGTCGGGCTGGGCTGCGAAGACATCCCGCACCTCGTCCTGGATCAGGATGGTCGGCGGGACAACGGTCTGGATCGCTCTGAGCGTGACGGCCATGCCCCAGTGTGACACGCACCCGCCGCACGGGCCAGTTTCGGGTTGAGTTGCGGAAAAAGTACCGTCAATCTCACATCGAAGGTGCTTTGTCCGCATCTCAGTGGGAGGCGGCCCGTCAGGGCAGCGGGTCGAACAGGCGGGTGGCCGTGAGCGCGATGAGGAAGCCGGAGGCGGCGATCGCCGTGAGGCCGCCGAAGTAGGCGATCAGGGCGCCGGATGCCCCGCCGGACGTATCGAGGAGGGTGACGACCAGCGCCGCCCCCGAGATCACGGCGAAGGGAATCGCGATCCACCACTGCCGGCTCGGGGAGTCGTGCGGCGGCGTGTCTGCGACCGCGTGGCTGAACGACAGAACGGCCCCGCCCACGCACCCCCAGAAGGCGACCACGAGCAGCGCGGCGATCACGTCGCTGGGGCGGTGCCACTGGTCGGCCAGGGTAGACAGGCCCGCGAGCACGGCGAAGACGGTGCCCCAGACGCCCACCCGCGAGCGTGTCCGGGGGCTGGCCACCAGGAAGAGTGCCAGGGCGGATGCCGCGGCGACGGTCGTATGCCCGGAGGGGAATGAATTGCCGGCGTACCCCTCGACGCCGAGGTCGGGACGCGACAGGATGCCGTACTTGAGCAACTGCGTCGTCGCGATCGCGGCGGCGGCAACCCCGACCGCCACGACGAACGTCTTCAGGTGGCGACGGATCAACGCGACGATGATCGTCAGCACCAGTCCGACCACGGCCGAGGCGATCGGCAGCCAGTCGAGGATTCCCTGCGTGAACGGGGTCACGCTCCGACGCCCGAATTCCGCGCCATCGTAGGCGAGCTGGTCGACCGCCTGCCCGGTGTGCGTCTGCACGAAGAACAGGTAGAGCGGCACGAACACGGCGGTCGACAGAAGCGCTCCGCCGAGGAAGCGGACGGGGTTGGAACGGGTGCTCACGGTCCACCTTTGCACAGCCAGGCCGGTTCCTCCTGAATCCGCCGTGGCTCGGGCACATAGCGAGGGACCCCGGCAGCTGAAACAGCCTCCGGGGTCCCTCTGATCTGACTTGCGTCCGATGTCCAACACAAGCTACGCCGATCCTCAGCCGGCGCAAGGGTGCCGGCGCACGGGCGTCTGAGGGGGCGCGCAGGGAGCCGAGCGCGGGGACGGGATTACGCCGTGTGACCCGCAGCGTTACGGCATATGAACGCGGGGCGGGGCGGAGGCCGCAATGGTTCGTACTCTGAAGTTCCCGCCCCGCACTCTCCAGGAAGAAGCCCCCCGTGATAATCGAATCCTCCCGTTCCGTTTCCGCCGACGAGCGCGCCGCTCGCCTTGTCTCCGCCGGCACCGCCTGGGCCGACCGGATCGGCGCCGACGCCCGGAGCGCCCAGCTGTCCTACACGGTCAAGGGAGAAGGTGAAGGTTCCGTTGCCAGCCGGATCACCGCCGGCCGGCAGGTCTTCTTCGTCGACGAGCCGGCCGCCCTGGCCGGCGACGACATCGCTGCCAGCCCCGTCGAGTACGCGCTCGGCGCACTCATCTCGTGCCAGATCGTGGTGTACCGCCTGTACGCGCAGAACCTCGGCATCCGCGTGGACTCCATCTCGGCCACGGCCGAGGGCGACCTCGACGCGCATGGTCTGTTCGGCCTCGACGACGCCGTGCGTCCCGGATTCTCCGCCGTGCGCCTCGATGTGCGGGTGACCGGCCCGGAGTCGGACGAGCGCTATGCGGAGCTGCACTCCGCAGTGGACGCGCACTGCCCCGTGCTCGACATCTTCGCGAACCCGACGCCGGTGACGGTCTCGCTCACCGCAAACTAGCCGCGACGAGGAGCCCTCTCGTTTTACCGTTCGCGGTCAGCGATCGCCGCTTGATTTCACCGCAGGGCGGCGTACCGTGAAAGCATGTTCCCGTGGCGACGCGACCGGAGGACCGGCAGCGAAGACTCAACCAGCGCTGACTCGCGCAGCGCTGGTCCGGCCAGCGCAGATTCAACCAGCGCAGATTCAACCGGCGCAGGCACAGCCCGCGCAGAGCCCGGCAAGAAATCGTTCCGGAAGAAGCCGCCGAAGCCCGGCGCGGAAAGTTACGGGTTCACCGGGCTGGAGGGCGACTTCGAGGCGGAACGCCGGCGCGCCGCCGAGGCGACGCACGAGCCGGCTGAACCCTACGAGGGTGAAGACGGCAGGCATCCGCTGCCGGGCACGACCGGCGGGCTGACTCACCCGTAGCGACCGTGGCGACAGCCCGGAAAGGGAGCGCGGCGCCTTCGCCTAGCACCTTCCCAGGGCGAACGGAAAGCCCTTGCCGCCCCCCGCTTGGGGGGTAAAATCGTCATAGTTGAGTCCCCTGGGCTCAAGTCCTGAACCGATGAGCGGGTCGGAGTCCGGCCCGCAGAGAGCGAGTTGATTATGGCAATGAACTTCGACCCCTTCCGCGAACTGGACCGCGTCGCCGGAGCCCTCATGGACGTCCGCAGCCCGCGGGTGATGCCGATGGACCTGTACCGCGAGGGCGACCACTACGTGCTCAGTGCGGACATGCCCGGCATCGATCCGGGTTCCGTCGACATCGACGTGGACGGCCAGCTGCTCACCATTCGGGCGGAGCGCACCATGGCGAACCACGAGAACGTGAAATGGATCACCAGGGAGCGCATGGCCGGGTCGTTCCTTCGCCAGCTCAACCTGGGGCAGGGCATCGACATCGACAAGATCAGTGCGACCTACGCGAACGGCGTGCTGAGCGTCACGATCCCGGTAAGCGCTTCGGCCATGCCGCGCAAGATCCAGGTGCAAACCTCGAACGAAGACAAGCTGACCGTGAAAGAGGGAGGCGAGCGTCAGATCAGCGGCTCGTAGTTAGAACGCCACGTCCAGCAGGCCACGCGGGGCCCGGAGGACATTCCGGGCCCCGTGCTTTTAGCGCCGCACGTACGGCTATTTCGCGCCGCAATCACGCGCCGCACCGTCGCGGCCTCTTTTCTGCCCTCTCTTTTGGGGGCGAGCCGATTACCTCCTGTTCATGTTCTTCTGTTCCAATAGGCGCAGTACCGTTAGTGCGCCGTCGCAGAGTGCGTACTTCCGAACGAATGGAAGCTCCGTGAACATTCGAACGGCCGAGCACCCCAGGCCGGAACATTTCCTGCTCCACCTCAGCGACACGCACCTGCTCGCCGGAGGCAATCGCCTCTACGGCAGCGTGGACAGTGCGGCGCACCTCGCCCGGCTCTTCGACGAGGTCGAGGCATCCGGCGGTCGGCCTGAGGCGATCGTCGTCACCGGCGACCTGGCCGACAAGGGCGAGCCGGATGCCTACGATCGGCTGCGTCGAATCGTCGAGCCCGCGGCGGAACGCCTGGGCTCACAGGTCATCTGGGTGATGGGCAACCACGACGACCGTGCGTCGTTCCGAGCCAACCTGCTCGACGAGCTGCCCACGACGAATCCGATCAATCGCGTGCACAACGTGAACGGACTGCGCGCGATCACCCTGGACACCTCGGTGCCCGGACATCACCACGGGGAGATCTCTGCGGAGAGCCTCGGCTGGCTGGCGACAATACTCCAGGCGCCCGCGCCCGACGGCACGATCCTCGCCATGCACCACCCGCCGGTGCCGAGCATGCTCGACCTTGCGGCGACGGTGGAGTTGCGCGATCAAAGCGCCCTGGCCAGGGTTGTGCGCGGCTCGGATGTTCGCAGCATCATCGCCGGACACCTGCACTATTCGTCAACCGCGACCTTCGCCGGCATCCCGGTGTCGGTGGCGTCGGCCACCTGCTACACGCAGGACCTCAACGTGCCCGTCGGCGGCACCCGGGGCCGCGACGGCGCCCGCGCGTTCAACCTCGTGCACGTGTATCAGGACACGGTGCTGCACTCGGTCGTGCCGCTCGGCAGCTACCCCACGCTGGACTACATCGATGCCACCGAGAGCGCCCGGCGGCTCGCCGCCTCCAACGTGACGTTCACTCCCGCGGGTACTCTGCCCGTGTTCCGTGAACCGCCGATGACCACACAGATCCCGGTCCTGCGATAACGGATTCGCCGCTCACCCGGCTTTCGTTCTCCCAGGGGGCCGCGATCGGGAAGTACAGTTCGAGGAACCCGGTCACCGCCGCAACGCGCACCTCGTCCGAGATTTCCGGGAAGCTTCCGTCGTTCAGGCAGAACATGTCGTGGTCGCGGCGTTTGCGCAGGCGGTTCATCTGGCGGAGCGCCACCCGCAGGGTCGTCTCCACGTAGAGGGACTTCGCCTGCGTCTGGGCGACCGCGCGACCGGTCATCAGCGCGTAGTAGTGGTACAGCGAGTTGGTGACCGAGATGTCCGTCGCCGAGCGGAACCGGCTCGCGGCCGTGCGGGCGAAGTCCTCCGGGAACTCGGCCTCGAGCTGGCGCATGACGCTCTTCCGCATGGGGGCCGCGGTGTGCTCGAGGTGGCGGGTGGTGACCTTGCCGAAACGCTCGTGCAACAGGGCGCGGTTGACGCGCGCCGCATTCTCGAATCCGCTGCGGGTCGGGTCGTTCTCGCCCAGCCCGATCCGGGTCGACGCCTCGATGAACTTGGTCACGCCGCCCGGGGAGAAGAACAGCTCCGGCCCGACCGGACGACCGAAGAACATGTCGTCGTTGGAGTACAGGAAGTGCTCAGCCAGGCCCGGGATGCGGTGAAGCTGGCTCTCGACCGCGTGCGAATTGTGTGTGGGCAGCACGCTCGGGTCGGGGAAGAAGTCCTCGCTGCGCATGAGCGTGACCTTCGGGTGGTCGGCCAGCCACTCGGGTGCGGGCGAATCAGTGGCGATGAAGATGCGTCGCACCCAGGGGGCGAACAGGTAGACGCTGCGCAGCGCGTACTTGAGCTCGTCGATCTGGCGGAAGCGGGCGTCGGACTCGTCGCCCTCGCCCACGACGTAGGCCTTCATCCGCTTGGCGCGTTCGCGCTGGAAGTCCGTCGACGAGCCGTCGACCCAGGAGAAGACCATGTCGATGTCGAAGCTGATGTCGCTGGCGAGGTCGTCGAACATGTTCTGCAGGGTGCGCCAGCTTCGGCCGTAGAGCTCGATGGTGGTTTCGCGGGCCTCTGAGCGCGGCATCCGGGTGCGCATGAGCTGGTTCTCGACCGGGGCGACGATCTCGTCGTCGCCGAAGCGCCACATTTCCAGCTGGAACGCGGTCTGCGAGCCGTAGCGGAGGCGGCCGATCGGTTCGATCCGCGGGCGGTACACGCGGAAAACGGAGGACTTGCGCAGCGACGAGAGGGCGCCGTCGGCCAGCAGAAGCGGCTCGGTCCGGGCGCCGTCCAGCGGCTTGGCGTAGAAAGGCTCGTTGGCGAACGCCGAGGCGAGCACCCGGGTGAGCGCCTTGCGGCTCTTGCGGTCGACCGCGATGACCGGGCGGCCGCCATCGCCGCGCACGAGCAGGAAGTCGATGCCGGCGGCCTCGAGCGCGTCGCGCACCGCGAGCAGGTCCTTGACCATGGACTCCTGGGGCGTGAAGTTGCCGTTGATGAGCGCGATTTCGCCCTTGCGCACGACGAGGTCGTCGCGATCGAAACGGCGGGTTCTGGCGTCCGGCGTGATCAGCACCAGTTCGGGTTCGGTGCTCAGGGAGAGGGTCGGCGGCGTCGGGGCATCCGCGCTCTGTGTGTCTGATCGATCGAATGTCGCCATGGTCCTCCTCAGGGGGTGGGAACACTCGTTCACGAGGCAACCACACGCTATGCCAAGGGGAGTGCGTCCGGTATCACCGAAGCGCTGCGCTGAGGTCCGAACCCGAGAGCGAAGCAGCCGGCGGAACGCGGTGGCGCTTCTTCCAGTGTACGCTGCCGCGGCCCGGGCCGAGATTGCGTGCTGCGCTGGCGCCTGGGTTGAGTTGCGGAGAACGCACCTTCGTTCCGAAAATGAAGGTACCTTTTCCGCAACTCAACGTGGCCGTTGAGCTGCAGGGCGCTCGGCTGGAGGGCGCTCAGTTGCAGTGCGCTGGGCTGCAGGGCGCTGGCCTAGAGTGCGCTGATCCCGAACAGGCCGATGATCAGGGCCATGACCACCAGGGTGACCAGCTCGTGGGCGATGTTGAGCACGGTCAGGCCCCACGGCCGGCGATCGAACGCGTCGTGGGTGACCATGCGCGCCGCGGTGAAGCCGGCCCAGAGGATGATCGCGGTCAGGACCGTGTTGGCGAGGAAGCTGCCGCCGTAGAAATTCTGCACGATCGCGGCGCTTCCGGCCAGGACCCACGCGGTGATGAAGCTGACGATGACCGTGACGATGATCGGCGCGGCCGCTCCCCCCATGGTTTCCGAGGTGTGGCCGACGGCCTTCATCCAGTACGTCCCGAACACCCGTCGCGCGTACCAGATCGAGCCGACGACCATGCTGGAGGCGGTGGCGAGCAGCACAGCCCAGATGTTGACTTCGGGAATCATGGTGGAGTCCTCTCAGCAGCGCCGCCCCGGAATAGCAGCGGATGCCCCGATGCTAGCGCCCGGGGGCGGCGGCGGGCCTGATTTTCGGGGCGTCAGTCCTGTGCCGGAGCCTCGGCGGGTTCGGCCAGGTCCGCGCCGAGGTACTCGGCCAGCACGCGGGCGTGGTTGTCGCGCGGCTCCCGGGCGCCGTAGAGCAGGGTGACGCGCACGGGCGCACGCTCCGCGGCGAGCGCCCGCAACTCGGCCACGGCCTGCACGCTCGCCGGGTTCCCGTCGAGTTCGGCCCGGTACCGGAGCGCGAACTCGTCGAAGCCTCCCCCGTTGTGGAACCAGCGGCGCAGCTCCGTCGACGGGGCAACCTCCTTGAGCCAGGCGTCGAGCCGGGCGCGCTCGGTGGAGACCCCGCGTGGCCAGAGGCGGTCGACCAGCACGCGGCATCCGTCGTCGTCGGCCGGGGCGTCGTAGATCCGTTTGAGGGCGATGTTCCTGGGTTCCGCGCTCATGGCCGGCCTCCCGCCGGGTCCAGGCCGTCCGGATCGGTGACCGGCAGTCGGCAGACGAAGTCACGGCAGAGGTAGGCCGTCGGCGCTCCGGCGCGGGCGGTGCGCTCCGCGAAGAGTTCGAATCCCGAGGCGGCGAAGGCAGCGGCCTGCGCCTCGGTGACGGATGCGACGAGTCCACTCCCCCGCCGGCGAACGGCTGCGAGGAGGCCGGCCGGGTCGTCCGGCGCGCGGCCGGGCGCCGCGGCGGGCGTGATGACGACGAGCTGCTCGACCGGCGCAGCCAACTGCGAGATGAGCCGAAGCGCCGCCCCGAACGCGAGCGGGCGGGCCGGGGCCAGCGCGGCGAATGTTCCCATCGCGTGCTCCGCGGCCGCGCGGTAGCGACGCTCCGCCGTGAGCAGGTAGAGCAGCTCCGCGGCATTCGCGGTGGCGCTCAGCCCGGAGGGGTAGGCGCCCTCGGACGGATCGCTGTCCAGGGCCAGGCCCTGCGCGGCCAGCACCGGGTCGGGACCGTTCGGGGCGGTGAACGGTTGCGCCAGGGGGCGGACGTCGGCCGGGGCGGAAGTGTCGGCCCGGGCGTCTGCGGGGGCGGGAGTGTCGGTGGCCGGGGTTAGCGTGCTGTCAATGAGCCGGCGCGCTGCAGTGGCGTAGCCGCTCTCCCCCGTCAGCAGGGCCAGGTGAAGGAGTCCGCGTGCGAACATCCCGTAGTCCTCCAGGGTGGCCGGGGCCGTCGAAACCCGGCCGTCAATCGACGCCCGCACGAGGGTGCCGCGATCGTACGGCCCGTTCCCCGGGACGTGCGGCTTCAGCAGGCGGGGCTTCGGCAGGTGGTGCTCGAGCAGGTAGTCGGCGGCCCGACGCGCGGCGCCGGTGAACGCGGCGTTGTCGAAGGCGAATCCGGCCAGGGAGAGCGCTGCGATGGCGAGCCCGTTCCAGCCCGTGAGAACCTTCGCATCGAGTGCCGGCGGGGTTTCACCCGCGCGGCCCTCGGCGTCCAGCGCGTAATAACCGCCCTCGACGCGGTGGCCGGCGACCGTGCTCTCGGAGTCCTGGGCGCTGGCGAAGCCGCCGCCGGGCAGTTGCATGACGGTGATGAGGAAGTCCGCGACACCCTCCGCGACCGAGCGCGCCCACTGCTCGCCGGTGACTTGCCACGCGCGGGTGTACAGCTCGAGGAGCTGGGCGTTGTCGTAGAGCATCCGTTCGTAGTGCGGTTCGCTCCAGTCGCGGTTCACGGCGTAACGGAAGAAGCCGCCTTCGACCGGGTCCCGGAGCGGGGACGCCCCTATCCGTTTGAGGGCGCGCAGGGCCAGGGCCTGCCCGGCGGCAGGCTGCGCCAGCAGGAACGCGAGCGCCGGCGCAACCGGGAATTTCGGTGCTCCGCCGAATCCGCCGTGAGTCGTGTCCTCGGAGGCGGCGAGTTCGGCGACCGCGCGACCGAGCGTGGCCGCATCGGGCAGCGAACCGCCGTCGCGATGCTGCCGGATGCCCTCGGTGATTGCCGCCGACAGGAGTGCGGCGCTGGCGGTGACCTCGTCGCGCCTCGTGGTCCAGGCCTCCGTCACGGCTTCCAGCACCTGCCGGAACGCGGGCTGGCCGCGCATCGGCCGCGGCGGGAAATAGGTCCCGGCGTGGAACGCCCGGCCGTCGGGGGTGACGAACACGTTCAGCGGCCAGCCCAGCCCCTCGATGAAGGCCCCGGCCGCCGCGAGGTAGCTCGCGTCGACATCCGGATGCTCCTCACGGTCGACCTTGATGCTGACGAAGTGCTCGTTGAGGTAGGCGGCGAGGTCCGGGTCGCTGAAGCTCTCCCGCGCCATCACATGGCACCAGTGGCAGGTCGAATAGCCGATCGAGACGAGCACCGGCAGGTCTCGTGCGCGTGCCTCCGCGAACGCCTCCGCCCCCCAGCCGTGCCAGTCGACCGGGTTGTCCGCGTGCGAACGCAGGTAGGGGCTGATCGCTGTGGCAAGGCGGTTCGGCATGGCTCCATTCTGCTCCGCACCGGTTCGCCGTACCCCTATTGACCGGCGGCCGAGGGGGATATTCTGGCGCCATCGGGCTCCGTTCGAACAAAGAAGCTATGCGCGTGACACAGGAAATCCTGGCGCAACGGCTGTGGACCGCTGCGCAGAACGATTCAGACCTTCTCACCAGGCTACGGAGTGCCTACCGCGGCCGGTTCGACGTGCGAGATGCCCTCTGGTGGAGAGCCAATCCGCTCGCTCCGACTCCCTCCGGCCGGCCCGATCCGGCGGCAGAACTCTTCGAACTCAAGGCCGCGGTGTACTGCATGCATTCGGTCCCCGAGCCTCTCGTGGAGTTCGTCGACCCGATCACCCTGCGCACCGTGCACGCCACGGAAACCGAGCACCGCCTTCGTCGGCGGATGCGCGAGCAGGCCCAGGAGGACGCCGCGCTCGACGCCGCGCTCGCGACAGCGGATCGGTGGGCGGACGCGGCGGACGCGGCCGACGCGCTCGATGAGGCCCTCGGGACCGAAGACGCCGACGACTCGGGGGCCGGCCGATGGAGGCCGCGGGGACCGGCCGCGCAGGAATCTGCCTCCCTGGGATCTGTTCCGCAGGATTCTGCCTCGCGGGGATCTGCCACGACTCGATCGCTCAGGACTGAATTCGGGTTCTACCCGGGCGCCCCCCGGCCCCGGCGCCGCTTCGCCCTGCTCCTGGTCGCCGCCGGCGCGCTCGTCGGCGCGCTCGTCGCCGCGCTGATGGTTCAGGCTCTCGGCGGCTCGGCTGACCTCCCCGGAGCGGCCGCCCCTGCGGCCGGCATCGGCTCCGGGCCCGGGGCTCTTGGCGCGGCAGTTCCCCCGGCACTCGAGCAGGACTACCTGCGCATTTTCGACGAGCCGGCGGACTTCGCCGACGGGAAGGCGCCGTTCCTCGGCGCCGAATTCAGCCACGACTCGATTCGGAGCGTCGGTGCGGCGCCTCCGGGAGCCGGGTTCGCCGTCTACGTCGCCAGGCGCGGAACGGGTCAGTATTGCATCATCGTTCAGAACGCCGACCGCACCGGCACGAGCGCTTGCGCCGGCCCGGGAACCCTGGCCAGGACCGGGCTGCGGGTCAACGCCACCGTGCGCGGGACCGTGTCGGTGAGCGGCAACCCGAGCATGGCGGTGCTGCTCGAACTGTCCGTCGTCTGGGCGCCGGACGGATCGATCACGACGTCGTCGCACCCTCAGGGCGACTCCTGCGTGGCCTCACCAGCCATCTGCTGATCCACGAGTGCGCACCGCGGCGCAGCGCCCCAGCCGCGGCCGAGGCCGAGGCCGAGGCCGAGGGTCAGTTGACCTCGTCCGGATGCGCGCTGACCCGGCCGGCACGTTCGAGCGAGGTGATCGCGGCGAGCTCCGCGGCGCTCAACTCGAAGTCGAACACGTCGAAGTTTTCGGCCATCCGCGAGCGCCGGTCCGACTTGGGGAAGACGATGTTGCCCATCTGCAGGTGCCAGCGGATGACGACCTGGGCCGAGGACTTGCCGTGCGCTGCCGCGGCACCGGACACGGCGGGCTCGTCGAACAGGGGGTACTTGCCCTGGCCGAGCGGGCCCCAGGCCTCGATCTGGATGCCGTTGGCGCGCGCGAACGCGGTGACCTCCGGCTGCTGGTGGGCAGGGTGCAGCTCGATCTGGTTGACCGCAGGCACGACATCCGTCTCGGCCAGCAGACGCTCGAGGTGCGGCACGAGGAAGTTGGAGACGCCGATCGAGCGGGCGCGGCCGGACTCGCGAATCTGCTCGAGCGCCTTCCAGGCCTCGACGTACTTGTTGTTGGCGGGAGCGGGCCAGTGGATCAGGTAGAGGTCGACGTACTCGAGGCCGAGCTTCTCCAGGCTCTCGTCGAACGCGTCGAATGCCGACTGGGTACCCTGGCGGTCGTTCCACAGCTTCGTGGTCACGAACAGCTCCGAGCGGTCGATCCCGGAGTTCGCGAGCGCGTCGCCGACGCCGGCCTCGTTGCCGTAGATCGCCGCGGTGTCGATGTGACGGTAGCCCACCTCGAGGGCATCCGAGACAATCCGGAGCGTCTCGTTCGGGTCGACCTTGAATACGCCGAACCCGAGCTGCGGGATGGTGTGGCCGTCGTTGAGGGTCAGGGTGGGTACCGGATTCGTCATGGGTCCAGCCTAGGGCTGGCGCCGGGGTGAGCGTCGCGGCCTAGCGATACCGACGTCCCTCATCGCGGCGGAACAGCACCAGGGCCAGAACGAAGGTCGCCGCCGTCCACGCGAGGATGCCCAGCCACGTCCAGGGTTCGAGCTCGCCACCCTGCACCACCCAGATCAGGAACTCACGCGCCTGCCGTGACGGAAGGAACTTCGAGAGCGTGTCGAGCCAGTCGGCGAAGAGGAACGGCGGCAGGAACAATCCGCCGGCGAAGGCCAGCGCGAACATCACCACCTGCACCACGGCAATCGCCGCCCTGGCCGACATGGAGTAGCCGATGCTGATGCCGATGAACATGAAGGGAAGCGCCGAAAAGACGAGGGCGGCGATCCCGGTCACGATGCCGGTGACGGATGTCTCGGCCGCCGTGAACAGCCATCCCAGAACGATCACGGGAACGATGGCGGCCAGGCTCATCAGGCCGCTGGAGAGAACACCAGGGCGAGAACGCGGGCGACGCCCGGGGCCGGCAGGGTGCGCAGGTACGGGTCCCAGGGCTTCTCCCGGTTTTCGGCGACGCTGAGCCCGAACCCGAACAGGGAGTTGGCCATGATGGCGAACACGCTGAGCGAGATGACCGCCTGGGTGGCGAAGATCGGGTTGTCGGCGACCGTGCGCTGGGGCACGACGAAGAACAGCAGCGAGAGGGCGGGGAATGCGAGCGTGCCGATCAGAGCGATCGGGATGCGCAGGGTCTCGATCAGGTTGTACTTCGCGTGCAGCGTGGTCAGGGCCAGGGTGCTCATTCCACCTCCTCCGCCGGAGTCGGTAGATCGG
>MCHG01000391.1_pt1 | contig 13807 bp, 15 predicted proteins | sample 787351 | NCBI WGS metagenome assembly MCHG01 (sample SAMN05430296, study PRJNA330682) | permafrost metagenome | biome: Cold desert; feature: permafrost; material: soil; isolation source: enrichment culture inoculated with soil incubated with H2/CO2 at 20 degrees... ... | reverse complement strand
TCTGGCACAGTACGGAGATGCGTATGTTCCTCAATAGCCCCACCTCCACAGTCGATGACGAAACCCTCGTCGTGCTGGAGCGGTTCCAATTGATTGAGGCGCTCGGCCGGGCAGTCCTGTAGTCCTCGTCTCGGCAGCCGAACCTTTGCCGGGACAACCATGGGTCGCCAAACGCTGCAGCGTAAAGGACTCGCGTTCGTAGCGAGAAATAGGCGCCCCCGCCGGCCCGGATCGCAGTGAGCGAGTCCTCAAGGCGCGTCGCGTTGCAACGTGCCCTATGTGGCGGAGCGTCCGCCGTAACTCACGACTGCGGCAGGGTAACCGCACGCGCCGGAGCGACGGCGGCATTCAGGATCGTGCGGTCGGCAAGTGGTTGCTCGAGGTCGACGGTGAACGGTGTTGGCGGATTCGACACGCAAGTCCCGCCCGTGTTCGGTTGAACTCCGATGACGAGTTCCACGGTGGTCTTAGTCTCGATGAGCTCGATGAGCTCGATCCGATCGATCGCCGGCTTGCCCGAGTTGCACTCCTGCTCAGTGACGAGCAAGGCGATCCGTTCGTCGCTACTCTGAGGCAGTGCATCCGGGTCGAGCGTCACTCCAGCCTCGGTGAACGAACCGAGATCAATCGTCGGCGTGCAAAGCGTTGATCGATGAAGACCCCATGGCGCCTCGAGTGGAATTGCCTGTTCTGCGGCTGCGGCGATCGTGATCAGGGCGTATGAACGGATGTCCCCTGCACCCAGATCAACGGGCTCTTCGAGCTCGTGCATGATGGTCACGAGTTCTGCGCTCTCGTGTGCGATCAGCCATTCGGAGAGTGGCTCTTCGATGCCAAGCCCGGGGTCATCGAGCACGGACAGGACCTCGGCCGGCAGCTCGGTGGCCGGCCTTGGTGTGGTCAGCGCCTGTGTTGGCACGGGGGTGCCTTGGCACATGAGCATCTCGTCGGGTTTGCTGCTGAGTGCCGACTCCTCCGTCGGGCTGGGTTCCGCACCCGGTGGCGAAACGGTCGTAGCACACGCCGCGAGCAGTGAGGACGCTGAGAGCAGCCGGTATTGCGAACGCGACGACGGCCGAGCGATGCCGTGCCTCTTGAGGTGATGCTCGCCGCTCTGACTGTCGTCCCATATCGTGATCCTACGCGGCGCCACGGGCAGCCGGTAGTAGCTCGTCCCAACCCCTTTGCCAGGGCCGTCTCAGTCGCGATCTGCGTCGTTGCGCGATGCCACCTGAACAGGCGATCGACCAGCGGGTCGTCAAAGGGATACGAAGAAGGTAACGGGGACCGCGGAGAACCGTCTTATTCTTCGGGACGGGCCTGTTGTTGAGGCGCCTGATGTGAGGTGGGTGGACCCAGGAGGGGAGGGGGCGGCGATGCCGGGACCGCCGGGAGCCCCTGCGTGAAGATGGGTTCCAGGAGGCGCAGTGCTTTGTCTGGGAGTCCATCTCCCGGGTAGAAGTCATTCAGCACTTCCTCGGCCGCATTGAGATCACGAATATCGCAGATCGCGAGCAGGTTGGCGATGTCCTGCACGTCGCGCCCCGGGCGCGATGCGTTGAGTTTCATGGCGAGTAGTGCCCGGGGCGAGGCCACTTCCACCGTGATGACCTCGTTCGCGTAGAGGACCTCCCACTCAGGGTCAGCCCCATAGGACGGTAGGAACATCGTGGCGTTGCTATTGAGCCAGTCCTGCGGCCAGCCGTACTCGTTGGCGACTTCAACTGCGGCCTTGAGGATAGGTTGCTCTGGCTGCAAGTGCGCGTCGACATCTGCGGTTGTGCGGCGGTCGAAGTAGCGAAGAGCGAGTGCAGCGCCTCCAACGATCCGAATGCCCGCGGGCTGGCCGGCCGCGCGGAGTTTCGCGATGACCGCGTTGATGCCGCGGATGAGGTCGTCGCGGTCGAGTTGATCTCCTGGCATTAGACGCTTTCCAGGGTTTCGGCCTCAATCAGGATGCCGCGGCTGAGGAACTCGGCGGGGACTCGCGCCGGGTTTGCTGGGATGTCGTAGTCGCTTGTGTGCGGGGCCCACGGGCTGTTGGGGTGTCCATCTTGCGCGGTCACCCAGTCCGGGACGGGCAGGGCGTCTGCCTTGAGCCGGTATTCGCAGAGCGCGGCGATCGCGGCGTCCCATCGCGTGGACCCGGTGGGAGCCGGCTCGGTCAACGCGAGGCCGACCCGGGTGGCTCCGCGTTCTGCCGCGAGATTGTCGGCGAGCTGAAGGAACCGCCGGAATGCCCAGGCGTCATCTGATCTCGTGATTGCTTCGCCGATCTCGGAGGCGATCCGGGCCGCATCGCTGCGTACGGTCGGGACGGTGACGACCGTGTGGCGGGTCGCTCGCAACAGTGCCTCGAGTGTGGCGACCGTCGGTTCGCGCTTGCCGTGTTCAATCAGGGAGAGCGACGAGCCGGCGATCCCGGAGCGAATCGCGAGCTGGCTTTGCGTGAGGCCGCTCGCAGCCCTGGCGGAACGAGCAAGAACATCTGCTGTCATATCAATCGCCACCCTTTTTACTAAGTAGTAAAAGTCTACCAGTATCGAACCATCGGAGGGCTGGAGAATTCTGGTTGACGGGCCTCTCGGTCGAGGTGAATTGTGCCGTCATGAATGAATTACTGATCGGGTGCGCTCGCGTATCCACGAATGAGCAAGACCTCACCGCCCAACAAAACACCTTGGAACGACTTGGCGTTAGACCCAACTTGATCTACACCGATCATGGCCTGACGGGAACGAACCGTGCTCGGCCGGGGCTGCGCGAAGCCCTCGCTGCCTGCCGGAGCGGGGACACGCTCGTGGTGGCCAAACTCGATCGTCTGGCCAGGTCACTGCGGGATGCGAAGGACATCGTCGATGAGCTGACCGCTAAGGAAGTGAAGCTCAGCATCGGCGGCTCAGTGCATGACCCGAATGATCCAGTCGGTCGGCTCCTCTTCAACGTTCTGGCCTTGGTGGCGGAATTCGAGTCGGATCTGATCCGTGCTCGAACGCGAGAGGGCATGCAGGTGGCGAAAGCGAAGGGCCGCTTGCGCGGAAAGCCGCCGAAGCTCTCCCCGGCGCAGCAGAGACACCTTATGGATGTCTACAACGCCGGAACTCACACAACGGCCGAGCTTGCTGAGCTCTTCAATGTCGCCCGCTCCACCATCTATCGAACCATCCAGCGCCAACACAGACCTAATACCTAGCAAGCAGGAAGTCTCGCGTTGCAGGGCGAACTGTCCTGCAACGCGAACCCCTAACGGGCGGTTAGTCGGTCTGGAGCAGGATTCCGTCGCGGATGGCGCGCTTGCGCAGGGCGACCTTCGTGCCGACGTCGTGGCCGGCCAGGCGGTACTTCTCCCGGATGCGCTTGAGGTACGACTTGGCCGTTTCCTCGGAGATGCCCAGCTGGTAGGCCACGGCCTTCACGGGCTCACCGGCGCCGTAGAGAGCCATCACGCGGCGCTCCTGCGCGCTCAGGCGGGGGGAGTCCCCGTCTGAGCCGGCGTTGAGGGCGAGGTCGAGTTCGGCCGAGATGTACGATTCGCCGTTGTAGGCCGCGCGGATCGCCTCGACGATCATGCCGGCCTCTTCGCTCTTGACGAGGTAGCCGAGCGCGCCGGCGGCGAGCGCCTCCCGCACCAGGGCCGGCTCGGAGTAGGTGCTCATGAGCACGGTCTTGACGCCCGTCGTCTTCAGCGTCGAGATCTTCAGCGACACGGGGATGTTGTCTTTGAGGTCGAGGTCGAGCAGCACGACATCGACCGGGAACTCGGGGTGGGTGAGCAGCTCCGGCCAGGTCGTCACGGCGGCCACCATGTCGATGTCGTCGGCGGCGCCGCGGATCCACTCGGTGAGGGCACCCAGGAGCATTCGGTGGTCGTCGACCAGGGCCAAGCGGATGGGACCGTTGCTGTGCGTCACTGCTTCCTCCAACTGCCTCTGGCCCCGGTAGGCCACCTGGGAATCCTAGGCGTCCGCGGGATTGTCGACACTGCATTCGATATCCACGCGAAGACTTCCGTCCCGAATGGTATCGACGTGGGGGCCGACCATTCGGATAGCTTGCCACGTCTCGGGGTCTACTCGGCGGCGTGGCACACCTGTCGTCATCAATTCGATCGGGAATCGGACCTTCTTGCGAGAAACCGCGCCATGGGTGGGCGATATCGGCCCCAGGGTGAGCGAAACCGTCGACGCGGTCCGGGCGGTGTCGCTGATCAACAGCCAGATCGTGAGCAGGAGGGCATCGCGCTGGCTCGGCGCCAGCAGCCCGGCGAGCCCGGATGGGTCCTGCACTGTCACGGACGGGCCGAGGAACTCCGATTCGGTGACGGCGTGGTGCAGCCAGGTCTCGGTGCGGCCGTTGATGAGGTGGAGCCGCAGCTGCGTCGCGAGGGAAGCCGCAGTGGAGGAGGTCTCCGGTGCCAGCGGCAGGGGAGTGCGCCCCTGCGCGACGTCGTCGAGGAGCGTCTCGGCGTCGAGGTCGAGCCGGGCCAGCTCCTCCGAGGCGAGCATGCCGACGGCGTAGCGAGGCTGCGAGACGGTGCTCTGCACCAGGACCAGGTCCAGTTCCAGCTCCACCATCCGACGGAACGACCGCACGATGATCACGCCGAGCACCGGCGGGACGATGCCGAGGGCGACGCTGAGGATGTCGGGGGCCAGGGTGAGCAGGCTGGCGCGGTCCTCGATGAGTGCCGCACCGGCCATCAGCACGCCGAACACCCACGTTGCCGCGAGCACGTCGCGGGGCTCGCGCAGGGTGACCAGGCCGGTGAGCATCGCCCCGACGGCCGGGGCGGCGGTGGGGTAGACGTCGGCGTAGGACCGGCCGGCCGACCCGGCCAGGTCGAGGCTGACGACGATCGCGCCGGTGATGAGCGCGAACGTGAACAGCCAGGGCGGCATCCGCGTGGACGATCTCTGCACGACCGCGACCGTGAAGACCGTGGCGATGAGCAGGATCAGCCAGGCGGCCAGGCTTGGCAGCGGGCTCGGCGTGCTGGGCAGTTGCACCACGAAGCGCCAGAACAGGAAGACGGCGATCGATCCGCCGCTGAAGACCAGTCCGACACCCAGGTGCCGGCCGCCGAGGCCGTTCGGGTCGGCGCGGGCGGCCTTGACGATGCGGCCCGTCCGGCGCAGGCTCCGGCGCGCGTCCGGGCGTGTGGTGCCGGGACTCGCGGGGGCCTGGCCTGCGGCGCCGGGGGTCACGGCGGCATGGCTCACCGCGCCCGGAATGACCGCGCCCGGAATGACCGCGCCCGGAATGACCGCGCCCGGTTCCACGGTCGGGCGGCTCACTTGGGCACCTCGAGCACAACCGTCGTGCCCGAGCCGGGCGACGAGAACAGGCGGGCGTTGCCGCCGACGTCCCGGAGCCTGGCCACGACCGACTCGGTGAAGCCCAGACGTTCGCTGCCGACTCCGTCGAGGTCGAAGCCGACCCCGGTGTCGGTGACCATCGCGCGGACGGTGGTGTCGTCATCCGTGATCGTCACATCGGCGCGTTTGACGCCGGAGTGGCGACGCACGTTCTCCAGGCACTCGCCGAGGGCGAGCAGGAAGGAATCAAGGACCGTGCTGGGCAGCAGGACCTGCCCGCTGCCGTGCCAGTCCACCTCCAGCCCCATCCGGCCGAAGCGCTGTTTGACCGACTCGAGCGTGTTGCCGAGGGTGGATTCGCTCGCCGGTTCCAGTGTGTACACGCCCGAACGCCGCGGCGTGGGCAGCCCGCCCAGGCGCAGCTGCCGCAGCAGCCGGGCGTCGTCCCCGGCCTGTTCCCGCAGGGCGTCGGGGCTGACGCCGACGCCGGAGTGTGCGAGCAGGGTGAGGGTGGCCAGGACGGTGTCGTGCAGGAGTCGCGCGTCCTGACGGCGTTGCGCTTCGAGCTCGCTCGCATGGCGTTCGGCGCGGTGGGCGCGCCCGATCGCGGCGATGCGCTGCATCGCACGAGGGATGCTTTGGCCCATCCACCACCCGCCGAGAGTGGTGGCGAACCATCCGGAGATCGTCAGGGCCAGGGGAACGATGGTGCCGTTCGAGGTGACCGTGGCGGCGACGACGCTGGCCACGGTGAAGCCGAGCACGGATCCCAGGGTCACCAGCCGGGACAGGCTCACCACGAGGACGATCGCCACGGAACTCATCGCCCCGGCAGCGACGGCCGCGATGACGGATTCCTCGACGAGGTTCATCCGGGGTTCGGGCGGCCGTCCGAAGCCGATCAGCAGGATGACGGCCATGCCGGTGAGCACGGTCATCACCACCCAGCGGATCGCGCCGGTGCGGCCGAGCAGGTACTGCCAACCGGCCATTGCCAGCACGAGCAGCACGCAGCCGAGAAGAATATCGGGGGCCAGGCCGCCCGGGACGAGCATGCACAGCAGCGCCGTGACGGAACCGGCCAGGCCGGTCGCGCGGGCCGCTCGACGCAGCAGGCGGTCGCGCTCTTTCAATAAGCGGTCGCGCTCTGTGAAGGTGCGTTGCATGGTCGCCTGTCGTCTGACGCGTGAGATGCGTTACACAGCACCATATCGGGCCGGAGGTGCCGACGTCGCCCGGCGCGAGGCCGCGCGGAGCATCCGGACCAGAACCAGCCCGGTGACGACGACCATGCTCACGGCCATCAGGGCGCCGGCGAACACTCCGATCACCAGGGTGAGCCACAGCGCCTGACCCGGCTGCCAGAGCGGGGTCGCCACCGCGAAGAACACCGACAGCCCCACGTACCAGGCCGCAGCCGTGCCGGCCACCCACCAGCCGCTTCCGGCCAGGTGGCGGCGCAGTTCCAGCCGCTGGGCGAAGCCGATCGAACAGAGGAGCACCGCCGCGGCGAGGGCGCCCACGACGATGTGCGCGCCGAGCGGCCAGGCCGGCCAGACCTCGGGGTCGCTCCACAGCAGCAGCCCGATGACCCAGGCGATCGCCGCCGCGACCGCGGTGCCGGCAATCCACCGGGCCGCCGAGAGAGCGGGGAGCCGGCGGGTCAGCACGTGCGCCTGGGACCAGCCGAGCAGCGCCCCCTCAGCGGCGCCCGCCACCACCAGGGCCGCCGTGACCATCGACGAGTTCAGCAGGGTTGCCGCCACCTGCGCGAGCGCCGGCGCCAGGAACCCCACGGCTTCTCCCGCGATCACCCAGGCGACCCAGGTCAGGAGGAGGCGGGAGCCCGGGCGCGCCGGAAGTAGCGCTCCCCTGGGCATCAGGCCGTACTGGGCGCCACGACCTCGTTTCGCCTGGCGGCGGCCGGATCAGTGCCGCCCAGGTCGAGGCGGAAGGGCGGATACTCGTCCCGCATGAGTGCGGTGTACACGATCACCCGGTACGGCCACCGGTTCAGCCCCAGGATCAGGTCGAACAGAGCCCGCCGGTAGCGCCCGGTGAACAGCAGGATGACGGCGGCGACCAGGACCAGCACCCCGAGCAGCGACAGGCCGGCGTTCGGGACGAATCGGTCCGGCCTTCGGCGTAGCTGTACGTCACGAAGCCGGTCGTCACATCGTCCGAGGGCGCGCGCCAAGTCCAGCCGCCGCCGGTGAACGCGGCCACGATCAGGAGATGCGGGATGGCGAGCAGCCACGACTTGACCAGCACCAGCCCCCGGGAAAGGCGCTCCGGGTAGTCGACCTCGAGTTCGGCGGGGTAATCAGCCGGCGAGAGCGTGAACGGCGGATACCGGTCCGTGCCGAGGGCCGAATACGAGTAGAAGGCCACCCGCCAGCTCCAGCGGAGCACTCCGACGTTGAACGTGAAAATGGATTCCGGGTACCGGCCGGTGAAGAGGATGGCGAACCAGGCGATGATCGTGCTGAACGCGAACGCTATCCAGAGGAACACCAGCACGAAGATGTGCGGGATGACCAGGAATCACTTGACCAGCCACATCCAGTTCGAGAGCTGGGGGTCCAGCTCGCCGTACAACCGCGCGGGGTAGGGCCTCGACTCGGGCTCGCCGGCCGGAACGGCGGCCATCGCGGCTCCGCCACCGCCTGCGGCGCCCGCGCTCGCCGGTCCCGGAGCCTGGCCCGCTCCGACGACCTGGCCCGGGCCGGGAGGGGTGCGCGACCGGCCGAGGCCGATCGCGCCGGCCACCACGAGCATGATGCCGATGAGCAGGAGGAGGCCGCCGCCGATCAGCAGCCCGACGGCCAGGGGCCCGAGGAGATCGGACCGCGCTCCCGCCTGCAGGGACACGTCCACGCCGGGGCTCGCGTCCGCGTTCATCACGACGACGGCCCAGTTTCCGGTCTGGATGTCCCACTCGAGTTGCTGCTCGCCCGAACCGGAGACCGATTCCGTCCACCAGGTCTGCTCGTCCGGCCGCTCGGGCTCGCTCGGCCCGGCCACGTCGTCGTACTCGGCCCGGAACGGGGCGAAGGTCATCTGCCGGAGAACGGTGTGGTTCACGTCGGCCAGGTACTGGTCGACGTCGGCCTGCGGTGCAACCCCGATGAAGATGTCCCCGTCCTGCCCGACCGACGTGGCCCGGAGCCTGATCGTTCCGACGTCGAAGGGGAGCCCGGTGGACACGCCCATGTCGGCGTCGGAGTGAGGCGAAGTGAGGGCGTAGGTGTCAACCGAGAACGTACGGGCGGGGGTTTCGAGGAAGCCGCCCGACCGTTGCTCGGAATTGGCCCAGGCCGCGACGATCCCGCCGCTGACCACACCCATCCCGAGCAGAGCGAGGAGCATCCCGATCACGAGCATGACCACGGATCCTGGCTTCATGGCTGACGTCCTCTCGGAAAGCGCGCCGTCCCCTGATGCCCTTCAGGTTTAACCCGAATCCGGCGGCTGTCAACCCCGGCGGACGGACCTCGTCAGCGGAGGAGCCGGGCCAGCTGGGCGCCGACGGCGTCGTGTTCGATCAGGAACCCGTCATGCCCGTAGGGGGACTGGAGCACGACCGGGTCGCTGCCGTCGATGTTGTTCGGAAGATGGGCGGCGATGGTCCGCTGGCCGTCGACGGGGAAGAGCCGGTCGCTGTCGATCCCGAGGACGAGGGTCCTGGCGGTGACCCGGGCGAGCGCGGAGGGCACGCCGCCGCGTCCTCGACCGATGTCGTGGGAGTTCATGGCCAGGGCGAGGACGATGTAGCTGTTGGCGTCGAATCGGCGGGTGAACTTGTTGCCGTGGAAGTCGAGGTACGACTCCACCGCGAAGCGGCCGCCGGCGCCAAGGGGGCTGATGTCGCTTTGCCAGCCGCGCTCGAAGCGCAGATTGAGCTCGGACGGGCTGCGGTAGTTGAGCAGTGCCATCCGCCGGGCCAGGGAGAGTCCCCTGGTCGGGCCGTCGCCGTCCGCGGCGTCATAGTAGTCGCCGGCGCGGAAGAGCGGGTCGGTGCGAATGGCCTCGATCTGCACCGAGTTGTGCGCGATCTGGTCGGCGGTCGACACCGGGGGCGCGGCGAGGATGGCGAGGCGTTCGACCCGGGCCGGCTTCTCCACGGCCCACTCCAGCGCGTGCATCCCGCCCATCGAACCGCCGATGACGGCCGCCCAGCGGTCGATCCCGAGCCGGTCGGCGAACGCGACCTGCGCGGCGACCTGGTCGCGGATGGTCAGGTAGGGGAAACGGGTGCCCCATTCCGCGGCGTCGGGCGCCAGCGAGGACGGGCCGGTGCTGCCCTGGCAGCCGCCGAGCATGTTCGGAGCGACGACGAACCACCGGTCGGTGTCGATGGCCAGGCCCGGACCGACGATCCCGCCCCACCATCCGGCGGTGTGGTGCCCCGGTCCGGATGGTCCGACCACGTGGCTGTCGCCGGTGAGAGCGTGCAGCACGAGCACGGCGTTGTCGCCCGTGGGCGAGAGCGTACCCCAGGTCTCGTAGGCGATCCGCACGGCGCCCAGGCTGCTCCCGGCCTCGAAGTGCACCGGGCCGACATCCAGGAACCGCCGGTGACCGGCCGGGTCGCCGTCACGCCAGGCGCCCGTGGCCGGAGGCTTGCCGAGCAGCGAGCGCGCCTGGGCCTCGGTGATGAAGCTCGACGGGACCGTGTCAGCGGCGGATTGCCATTCCATAGGCCTCCATTCTGCCGCGCGATTCAACTCCCGGCCCGTTTGTGACGCCGGACCGACGAATTCGACGGAGATTCCCTCGCTGCGGGACCGAAATCGGCCCGCAACGCCCGGTGAGGGGAGAATCTCCGTCGAAGTCGCGGTGGTGCGGCCGGCGGTGCGGCCGGCGGTCGTTCGGCTAGGCGTTGGCGCGGGAGGCGGCCACGACCGCGCGAGCCGCGGCGAAGCCGATCTCGAGGTCGGCCTTGAGGTCGGCGATGTTCTCGATGCCCACCGACAGGCGCACCAGCCCGGGGGTGACGCCGGCGGTGAGCTGCTGCTCCGGGGTGAGCTGCGCGTGCGTCGTCGACGCCGGGTGGATGACCAGCGACCGCACGTCACCGATGTTCGCCAGGTGGCTGAACAGCTCGAGGTTGTCGACCAGCGCGCGGCCGGCATCCACCCCGCCCTTGAGCTCGAACGACAGCACGGCTCCGACGCCCAGGGGGGCGTACTTGTTGGCGGCCGCGTACCAGGGGCTCGACGGCAGGCCCGCGTAGTTGACCGAGGCGATGTCGGCGTGGTTCTCGAGCCACTCGGCGATCTCCTGGGCGTTCTGCGTGTGGCGCTCGACCCGGAGGCTGAGGGTCTCGATGCCCTGGATGAGCTGCCAGGCGCTGGCCGGCGCGATCGCGGCGCCCAGGTCGCGCAGCAGCTGCACGCGCGCCTTGATGATGTACGCGATCCCGTCGCCGACCGCGCCCGTGTAGCTGGCGCCGTGGTACGACGGGTCGGGCTCGGTGAGTCCGGGGAACTTCTCCACGTTCTTCGACCAGGCGAACTTTCCGCCGTCGACGACGATGCCGCCGATGACCGCGCCGTGCCCGCCGAGGAACTTCGTGGCGGAGTGCACGATGATGTCCGCGCCATGCTCGAACGGGCGGATCAGGTACGGGGTGGCGATCGTGTTGTCGACGATCAGCGGCACGCCCGATTCGTGGGCGACATCGGCCACGAGGGAGATGTCGAGCACGTTGATCTTCGGGTTGCCGATGGTCTCCGCGAAGAAGAGCTTGGTGTTGGGGCGAACCGCGCGGCGCCATTCGTCGGCGTCGTCCTGGTTCTCCACGAACGTCGTCTCGATGCCGAGCTTGGCGAGCGTGTACTTGAAGAGGTTGTAGGTGCCGCCGTAGATCGAGCTGGACGACACGATGTGGTCGCCGGCCTGGGCGATATTGAGCACCGCGAAGGTCGTGGCGGACTGGCCGGACGCCAGCAGCAGCGCAGCGGTGCCGCCCTCGAGGGCCGCGACGCGCTCTTCGACGACCGCCTGCGTGGGGTTCTGGATGCGCGTGTAAATGTTGCCGAACTCGGCCAGCGCGAACAGGTTCTGGGCGTGCTGCGCGGAGTTGAACACGTACGAGGTGGTCTGGTAGATCGGCGTGGCCCGCGCGTTGGTGACCGGGTCGGGGCTGGCGCCGGAGTGAACCTGCTTGGTTTCAAACTTCCAGGCTGAAGTGTTATCGCTCATGAGGTGGGTCTCCCTGGGGTCCGGGGCGGGCGTGGACCGTCCATCGCTCTGCAGCGAGCCTAAACACGCAGGTCCACACCGGCAACGCTGCCCGAAACACGGCGTCATATCTGCGCCGGGACCGGCCGATTTGCCGGGGCGGACTCCGCTGCGATCAGCGCGGTTCGCCCGGCGGGAGCACGATTGTCCCGGTGAGGGTGGCCGGCTCCCTGCGGAACAGCCAGCGCGCACGCGGTTCGACGAGCGGCCGGAACATCCTCCGCACGACGCCCTGCGAGAGCAGGACCGAGATCCCCACGCTGAGCAGCATCATGGCCGGGAGCACCCAGGCCGGCTGCGGGCCGTCCAGCACGCCCGACTCGCGGAACGGGAACAAGACGAAGCTGTGCAGCAGGTAGATGTACATGGTGGCGGCGCCCAGCTTGCTGAACCAGGTGCGGCGCCGGGGCACGAGCACCAGGAACGCCACGATCAGGCCGAAGGCGAGCAGCATGAGGCAGAGGCGGATGATGCCGGCCCAGACCTGGTCGTATCCGATCGTGCCGTACGACTCGTCATAGAGCAGGAAGCGGCGAACCTTCAGCTCGCGCAGCCGGTCGATGCTGAGCACGATGACGACCGCCAGGGCGGTGAACAGGGCCAGGGCTCCCGCGCGCCAGCGCCACACCACCCGGGCGCCGAGGGCCAGCCAGCGGCCGGTGAGCTGGCGCTGGCGCAGTTGCCAGCCGAAGACGAAGAAGGGCAGCAGGCCCAGGGTGCGGGTGAGGGTGAAGGTCGCGTCGAGCGACTCGATGTAGCCGGCGCCGACGGAGATGAGGATGCTGATCAGCAGCGGATAGCGGAGCAACACCAGGTAGGGCAGCGATATCCGCCAGATCGCGATCGCGATCAGGAACCACAGCGTCCAGGAGGCAGTGGCGTAATCGAGCCAGAAGTTGCCGCCGAGCAGCCAGCGCACGAGCGTCCAGATCGTTTCGAAGATCAGGTACGGGAAGACGATGTCGGTCAGCAGCCGGTGCAACTGCCGGGTTCCGGGGGGCCCCGACTTGACGAAATACCCGCTGACGGCCACGAACAGGGGCACGTGGAACGCGTAGATGAACAGGTACACCTCGTAGGCGACATCCGACTCGGCAATGAGTTTGAGGATGGCGTGACCCATCACCATGAGGGTGATCGCGATCCAGCGGGCGTTGTCCCAGATCGGGACCCGCCTCTTCTGGGCTGTCGTTGCGGCTGCGCCTGTGGTGCTCATTAGCCCCATTCTCCCTGCAGAATAGAAGAATGGGTACACGCAGAGTGGTCGTAACCGGTGCAAGTTCGGGAATCGGGGCGGCCAGCGTGCGCCTGTTCCGGCTTCGAGGGTGGGACGTCGTCGGGGTCGCGCGGCGTGCCGACCGTCTCGCGGCGCTCGCCGAGGAGACCGGCGCACAGGTCTTCACGGCCGACCTGACCCGGCAGGCCGACGTCGACGCGCTGCGCGACTTCCTGGCCGCGACCGGCCCAGTGCACGCCCTGGTCAACAACGCGGGCGGCGCCCTGGGCCTGGACACCGTCGAGAACTCGAAGATCGAGGACTGGGCCTGGATGTTCGAGATCAACGTGCTCGCCGTGAAACGGGTGACCAGCGCCCTGCTGCCCCTCCTGCGTGCCGGAATCTCGTCGGGCGGCGGCTCGGCCGACATCGTGACGATCACGTCGATCGCCGGCCACGTCAATTACCTCGGCGGCGGCGGCTACAACGCGGCAAAGTCCGCCGCGCACGCGATGACGGAGGTGCTTCGCCTGGAACTGAACGGCGAACCCATCCGGGTGATCGAGATCGCCCCCGGCATGGTCAAGACCGACGAATTCGGCCTCGTGCGCTTCGGCGGCGACGCGGAGAAGGCGGTCGCGGCGTACGAGAACATTCCGAACCCGCTCACCGCGGAGGACATCGCCGAGACGATCGTCTCGAGCGTGGAGCGCCCGGCACACGTCAACCTCGACCTGATCACGATCAAGCCGGTCGCCCAGGCGGCGCCGACGAGGATCGCCCGGGGCGAACTGCGGATGCGGGACTGACCGACCCCGGATCCGGGCTCAGTCAGCAATATCCCAGACCCGGAGCGTTCCGTCGGAGGAACCGGAGACGGCGAAGCGGCCGTCAGGGGTGACTGCAACGGCCTGGACAGCGGTGCGGTGGCCTTCCAGTGTGTGGAGTAGGCGCCCGGAGGCCAGATCCCACACCCGCAGGGTCTTGTCGGACGATCCGGACACAACCCTTCGCCCGTCGGGAGTCACAG
>MCHG01000390.1_pt1 | contig 13849 bp, 7 predicted proteins | sample 787351 | NCBI WGS metagenome assembly MCHG01 (sample SAMN05430296, study PRJNA330682) | permafrost metagenome | biome: Cold desert; feature: permafrost; material: soil; isolation source: enrichment culture inoculated with soil incubated with H2/CO2 at 20 degrees... ... | reverse complement strand
CCGCGCTGCTCTACTGAGTCCGCGCTGCTCTACTGAGTCCGCGCTGAGTCCCCCGCTGAGTTGCGGAAAAAGTACCCTCGCTGTGACAGTGAGGGTACTTTCTCCGCAACTGAGCCTGAAACGCACGTCAGCGTTGAATCACTAGCGGCGGAGCTTCAGCCAGAGTCCCGCCAGCGGAGGCAGCGTGAGCGTCGCGGATGCCGGGCGGCCAGCCCACGGTTCGTCGGTCGCCGTGACCCCGCCGAGGTTGCCGACGCCCGAGCCTCCGAAGTCGGCGGCATCCGTGTTGAGGATCTCTTCCCAGTGGCCGGCGAAGGGCAGGCCGATGCGGTGGTCGTTGTGCGGATGCCCGGCGAAATTGAAGATGCAGGCCACGGGGTTGCCGTCGTTGTCCCAGCGCAGAAACGAGACCACGTTCTGGGCCGCTCCGCCACCGTCGAGCATCTCGAGGCCGCCGGCGTCGTTGTCGCGCGCCCAGAGGCTGGCGTTGGCCCGGTACACCCGGTTGAGCTGGCCGACGAGGGTGAACAGGCCCCGGTGGGCGGGCTGGTCGAGCATCCACCAGTCCAGGCCCCTGGCCTCGCTCCACTCCGAGCGCTGCCCGAATTCCTGACCCATGAACAAGAGCTGCTTGCCGGGGTGCGCCCACATGAACGACAGGTAGGCGCGCACATTGGCGAGCTGCTGCCAGGAGTCCCCTGGCATCTTCGAGACCAGCGAGCCCTTGCCGTGCACGACCTCGTCGTGGCTGATCGGCAGCAGGAAGTTCTCGCTGAAGGCGTAGACGAAGGAGAAGGTGATCTCGTTGTGGTGGTACGAGCGGTACATCGGGTCGACGTGCATGTACTTGAGCGTGTCGTGCATCCAGCCCATGTTCCATTTGAAACCGAAGCCGAGCCCGCCGGTCGAGGTGGGCGCGGTGACGCCGCCCCAGTTCGTCGACTCCTCGGCGATCATGACCGTGCCGGGGTTGCGCTTGTACGCGGTGGCGGTGATCTCCTGGAGCAGGCTGATTGCCTCGAGGTTCTCATTGCCGCCGTGGATGTTCGGCTCCCACTGGCCGTCTTCCCTCGAGTAGTCGAGGTAGAGCATCGAGGCGACGGCGTCGACCCTCAGGCCGTCGATGTGGAACTCCTCGAGCCAGTACAGCGCATTGGCGACCAGGAAGTTGCGCACCTGCTTCTGGCCGAAGTCGAAGACGTAGGTGCCCCAGTCCATCTGCTCGCCGCGCCGGGGGTCGGGGTGTTCGTAGAGCGGCTGGCCGTCGAACCGTGCCAGCGCGAAGTCGTCTTTGGGGAAGTGGCCGGGCACCCAGTCCATGATCACGCCGATGCCGGCCTGGTGCAGCCGGTCGATCAGGTAGCGGAGGTCGTCCGGGTGGCCGAACCGGCTCGTCGGCGCGTAGTAGCCGGTGACCTGGTAGCCCCAGGAGCCGCCGAACGGATGCTCCGACAGCGGCATGAACTCGACGTGCGTGTAGGCCAGCTCGTGCAGGTACCCGATGAGCTCGTCCGCCAGGTCCCGGTAGCCGAGTCCCGGGCGCCAGGAACCCACGTGCATCTCATAGATGCTCATCGGCTGGTTGTGCGGGTCGGTGGCCGACCGTGCGCCCAGCCACTCGGCATCCGCCCACTGGTAGTCCGATGAGCCGATGACGGATGCCGTCTTCGGCGGCACCTCGGTGTACCGGGCCATCGGGTCCGCTTTCCGCACCCAGTCGCCCGACTGCGCGAGCATCTCGAACTTGTAGTTGGCGCCGGTATCGAGGCCAGGGACGAACAGCTCCCACACCCCGGTGCTGCCCATGTTGCGCATGGCATGGGTCGCGCCGTTCCAGCCGTTGAAGTCGCCGATGACCCGCGCGGCCTGCGCGTGCGGCGCCCAGACGGAGAAGGATGTTCCGCTCGTGGTGCCGAGCACACCCGCGTGGTCGCGGTGGTGCGCCCCGAGCACGTCCCAGAGTCGCTCGTGGCGGCCCTCGCCGATCAGGTGGAGGTCGAGTTCGCCGAGGGTGGGCAGGTAGCGGTACGGGTCGTCGGCGATCCAGTTGGGGGCACCGTCGTAGAGGGTTTCCAGGGCGTAGTCCTGCAGGCCGAGCGTGCTGACGCCCTGCCAGATGCCCTGGTCGAGGTGCGTGAGCTCGATGTGGGCGCCGTCCGCGAGCACCGCGAACACCTCGGTCGCGAGTGGCCGGAGGGCCCGGATGACCACGAGCGGGTTCGCTGCGCCGCCCGCGCCCACGAGGTGCTGGCCGAGCACCTCGTGCGGGTTGTAGTAGCGCCCCTCGGCGATCGCCTTGAGGACGTGCGCCGGAACGGCGGGGACGCTCGTGTGCGAGCCGTTCGCCGGGCCGTCGACCGGTCCGTCTGCCGCGTGCCTCATCCGTGCCGTCCGTTCCTGCGTGGTGACTGGGTCATGAGGGTGCCGTTCATGCGCGCGGGCCCCTCACCTGGAGGATGTGCACCGGCTCGCTGAAGGCGTCCAGTCGCACGTAGTTGTCGGCGGACCAGGTCCACTCCGCTCCGGAGACGAGGTCGTTCACCTCGAAGGTCTCACCGCGCTTGAGCCCGAACCGGGTGACGTCGAGGTGCACCAGGGTCTCACGAACCGAGTGCGGGTCGACGTTGGCGACGATGATGAGGGAGTCCGGTCGCCCGGTGCCGGTGAAGGCCGCATCCAGGTGCTTGCTGAACACCAGCACGGACTCGTCGTCGCTGGTGTGGATGTGCAGGTTGCGCAGCTGCCCCAGCGCCGGGTGCTCGGCACGGATGCGGGTGAGCAGGGTGAGGAAGGGCGCCAGCGACTTGCCGGCTTCCTCGGCCTGAGCGAAGTTGCGCGGGCGGAACTCATACTTTTCGTTGTCGATGTTCTCTTCGGCGCCGGGTCGGGCGACGCTTTCGTAGAGTTCGAAGCCCGAGTAGACACCCCAGGTCGGTGCGGCGGTGGCGGCCAGGGCGGCCCTGATCTTGAAGGCGGCCGGTCCGCCGAACTGCAGGAACTCGGAGAGGATGTCGGGCGTGTTCACGAACAGGTTCGGCCGGAGGAAGTCGGCGGTCTCGTGCGCGAGGCCGTCGAAGAACTCCTCGAGTTCCGCCTTCGTGTTGCGCCAGGTGAAGTAGGTGTACGACTGCTGGAATCCCACCTTGGCCAGGCCCTGGAGCAGGGCCGGACGGGTGAAGGCCTCGGCCAGGAACACGACCTCCGGATACTCGGCGTTGATCTCGTTGATCACCCACTCCCAGAAGTCGAGTGGTTTGGTGTGCGGGTTGTCGACGCGGAAGATGGTCACCCCCAGGTCGATCCAGTAGCGCAGGATCCGCAGCGATTCCGCGCGGATCCCCGCCGGGTCGTTGTCGAAGTTGATCGGGTAGATGTCCTGGTACTTCTTCGGCGGGTTCTCGGCGTAGGCGATCGTGCCGTCGGGCAGGGTGGTGAACCACTCCGGGTGCGCCGCCACCCAGGGGTGGTCTGGGGAGGCCTGCAGGGCGAAGTCGAGCGCGATTTCGATGCCGGCCTTGCTCGCCTGGCCCAGGAAGTACCGGAAGTCGGCGACGGTGCCGAGGTCGGGGTGGATCGCGTCGTGGCCGCCCTCGGCCGACCCGATCGCCCAGGGCGAGCCGGGGTCGTTCGGCCCGGCATCCAGCGAGTTGTTCGGCCCCTTGCGGTAGGCCCGGCCGATCGGATGGATCGGAGGCAGATAGACCACGTCGAAGCCCATCATTGCGACCTCGGGGAGCCGCCTGGCGGCGGTGCGGAAGGTGCCGCTCTTCCAGGACCCGTCCGCGAGCCGTTTGGCGCCCTCGGAGCGGGGAAAGAACTCGTACCAGGAGCCCACGCCGGCCCGGGCGCGCTCGACGACCACCGTGCGGGTCTCGGAGACGCTCTCGAGGCTGCTGATCGGGCGGAGCGCGATCGCCGCGTTCAGTTCGTCGTTGCTGATCACGGCCAGGCGGGTGTCGACCGGCAGCCCCCGGTCGGCGAGCGTTTTCGCCGCGGCCCGGACCAGGCGGCGTTCGGCGGCCGGCCTGGCCTCGTCGATGCCGGCCGCGTCCAGAAGCCGGGCGCCGATCGTGAACATGAGTTCCACGTCGATGCCCGCCGGGATCTTGATCGCGGCGTTGTGCTCCCACGAAGCCCAGTCGTCGGCGTAGGCACGCACGCGGTACGCCCAGCGCCCCTGGGCGCCCAGCTGCACGAGGGTTTCCCACCGGTCGGTTCCCGGGGCGCTCAGGCCCATCGGGTGGCGGGTTTCGGTGCCGTCGGGCGCGGTCAGCAGCAGGGTGACGCCGATCAGGTCGTGGCCTTCGCGGAAGGCCGTCGCGCGGAACGGCACAACCTCCCCGACGAAGGATTTGGCGGCCCACAGGCCGTCGTTCAGTTGCGGCGACAGGTCGAGGATGGGAATCCGGCCGATTTTCGGGGGCGCGCCGGCCAGTCTGGTGGATTCGTGCGGGTCGCGGAGTGTCTTTGCTGTCTTAGCCACCCATCGACCGTAGCGCGAATTGATTCGGCGGCGCTGCACCGAATTTCCCTGTCGCCTCAATCCGCACAATAGGGTTGACCTCGTGAAGGCCATCCGCAAATTTACCGTCCGCGCCGTCCTGCCCGAGCCCCTGGCTGCGCTCGACGAACTTGCCGGGAACCTGCGCTGGTCCTGGCACGAACCCACCCGGCGCCTGTTCGAGCACATCGCCCCGGAGCTGTGGCGTGGGAGCTGCAACGACCCGGTCGCGCTCCTCGGGGCCGTCGATCCCGCACGCCTGGCCGCGCTCGCCGCCGACGCCGGCTACGTGGCCCGGGCGGACGCTCTCCGTGACGACCTGCGCCAGTACCTCGACCGGCCCCGCTGGTACCAGGGCCTCACCGGCGACAAGCCCGCTGCGATCGCCTACTTCTCGCCGGAGTTCGGCATCGCCGCCGCCCTGCCGCAGTATTCCGGCGGGCTCGGCATCCTGGCCGGAGACCACCTGAAGAGCGCCTCCGACCTGGGCCTGCCGCTGGTGGGTGTCGGGCTGTTCTACCGGGCCGGATACTTCAGCCAGTCGATCTCCTCCGACGGCTGGCAGATGGAGCAGTACCCGCTGCTGGACCCCGACGGCCTGCCGCTGTCGATCCTGCGCCGCCCGGACGGCTCCGACGTGCAGGTCTCCCTGGCATTGCCCGACGGGCGAACCCTCAACGCCCGCATCTGGCAGGCGCGGGTGGGGCGCATCCGCCTGCTCCTGCTCGATACCGACATCCCGGAGAATCCCGACGACCTGCGCCTGGTGACCGATCGCCTGTACGGCGGCGGTGGAGAGCATCGCCTGCTGCAGGAGCTCCTGCTCGGCATCGGGGGCGCCCGCGCCGTCAAACTGTGGAGCGCCCTGAGCGGCAAGCCGGAGCCCGAGGTCTTCCACACCAACGAAGGCCACGCCGGGTTCCTCGGCCTCGAGCGCATTTCCAGCCTCATCGGCGAGGGTCTGAGCTTCAACGAGGCGCTGCAGGTGGCACGTGCCGGCACCGTTTTCACGACCCACACGCCGGTCGCGGCGGGCATCGACCGGTTCGAACGAGACCTGATCCGTCGCTACTTCGAAACGGATCTCCTGCCTGGCGTGGCCGTCGACGACCTCCTGGCCCTCGGCGCCGAGAACTACGAGGGCGGCTCTCCCGACGTCTTCAACATGGCCATCATGGGTCTCCGGCTCGGCCAGCACGCCAACGGCGTGTCGAAACTGCACGGCGAGGTCAGCCGCCGCATGTTCAAGGGACTCTGGCCGGGCTTCGACCCGGCCGATGTGCCGATCGACTCGATCACCAACGGTGTGCACGCCCCGACCTGGACCGACCCTGAGCTGCTGGAACTCGCGCAGGACCGCCTGGGCGCGAGCGACACCTCGACCGCCGACTGGGCGTCCGAGGCCGTCACCGACCACGACCTCTGGTCGGTTCGGGGCCGGATGCGCCTGCAGTTCGTCGAGGATGCCCGGCGACGCCTGCGCTCCGCCTGGTTGGAACAGAACCCGGGCGGAATCCCTCCGGCCTGGATCGACCAGGTCTTCGACCCGAACGTGCTCACGATCGGTTTCGCCAGGCGCGTGCCCACGTACAAGCGCCTGACCCTCATGCTGCACGACCCGGAACGGCTGCGCGCCCTGCTGCTGCACCCCGAGCACCCGATCCAGATCGTCATCGCCGGCAAGTCGCATCCGGCCGACGACGAGGGCAAACGGCTGATCCAGCAGATCGTGAAGTTCGCGGCCGACCCGGAATTGCGCACGCGCATCGCCTTCCTGCCCGACTACAACATCGCCATGGCCCAGCTGATGTACCCGGGAACGGACGTCTGGCTGAACAACCCGCTGCGGCCGCTCGAAGCCTGCGGCACGTCGGGCATGAAGGCAGCCCTGAACGGCGGGCTCAACCTGTCCATCCTCGACGGCTGGTGGCCCGAGTATTTCGACGGCCTGAACGGCTGGGCGATTCCGTCGGCGGATGCCGCCGGGGACCCCGCGGAGCGCGACCGGCTCGAGGCGACTGCGCTCTACGACCTGATCGAGCACCAGGTCGCTCCGCCGTTCTACGAGCGCAACGCCGACGGCGTCCCCGAACGCTGGGTTCGGGCCATCCGTCACACCCTGGCCACCCTCTCGCCCGAGCTGAGCGCCGACCGGATGGTGCGCGAGTACGTGGAACGCCTGTACCGGCCGGCCGCCCGCTACGAGGTCCTGCTCTCCACCAACGACTACCGCGCCGCCCGGGAACTCGCCGCCTGGAAGAGCAGGATCAGCGCCGCCTGGCCGGGCGTGGCCGTCACGCACGTCGAGTCGGGCGGGGTGGTCTCCGTCCCGCAGGTGGGCGATGAGCTGCACCTGCGCGCCCACGTGCAGCTCAACGGCCTCAGCGCCAGGGACGTCACCGTCGAGGTCGTGTACGGCAAGAGCCTGGCCGGCGACGACCTCAGCGACGTGGAGGTGCAGGCGCTCGACCCTGACGGGACGCCCGACCCGGACGTCGCCGCCAGCCCGTCAGAGGGGGGAGCCCCGACCCTGTTCACCGGAACGGTCGAGCTCGACCGCGCCGGCGCGTTCGGGTACACGGTGCGGGTCGTGCCGCGGAACGACCTGCTGATCAGCTCGGCCGAGATGGGCCTGGTCGCCGTCGCGAGCTAGCTGCCCGTGCCGCTGCGCTCGCTGCCCCCGCTCCTGCGCTCGCCCCTGCAGTTGACTTGCGGACAAAGTACCTTCGCGGGCCCGAGGAAGGTACTTTCTCCGCAACTCAACCCCGCGCCAGGCGCTCGGGCGCGCGGGCTCAGGCGCGGGCGATCGTGGCGAAGGTCGCGGATGCCGCCCGCGCGAGGTCGGACGGAGCCAGTTCGATGTCCAGGCCCCGGCGTCCGCCCGAGACGAAGACCGTGTCGTGGAGCAGGGCGCTCTCATCGATGACGGTGGTGAGCGCGCTCTTCTGCCCGACCGGGCTGATCCCGCCGAGCACGTACCCGGTCTTCCGCTCGGCGCGTGCGGGGTCGGCCATGACCGCCTTCTTCGCCCCGACCGCGGAGGCCAGCGCCTTCAGGTCGAGCTGGCCGGCGACCGGGACGACGCCGACAACGAGTGCGCCGTCGGCGTCGGCCAGCAGCGTCTTGAACACCCGTTCCGGGTCCACCCCCAGCTCGCGCGCGGCCTCGAGGCCGTAGCTTGCCGCGGCCGGATCGTGGGCGTAGGGGTGCGGGGCGAACGGGATGCCGGCCCGCACGAGGGCGAGCGTCGCCGGCGTGCCCGCCCCGGCATCCGGCCTGCGGGTCATCGGGGCGCCTGGTTGGTGCGCAGCAGCTGGATCGAGGCGCCCGTCAGGAGAAGCGGCGTGCCCGGGTCGTGGGTGATCACGGCGTCGCGCAGGTCGTCATGGCTGGAGTCCCAGAGCAGCGTGTACGAGGTGACGTCCTCGTGCGTCGGCAGGATCACCTCGGTGTCCCGCTCGAGGCCGTGCACGATGAGAAGGATGCGGTTGTATTCCTCGTGCTCCGGTGTGCTGGCGGCCAGGTACTGGAGGGTACGTTCCCTGGGCGAATTCCAGTCGTCCTCGGACATGGTCCGGCCGAGGGCGTTGTACCAGTTCATCCGGCTGGCACCGGGGGTGGTTTCCCCCGGGCGGCCGAAGCGCACCGGACGCAGCGCGGGATTCTCCCGGCGCAGCTGCAGCAGCCGCCGGCTGACCCGGTGCAGGTCCTGCTGCCAGTCGTCGAAGTCCCAATTCAACCAGGTGAGCTCGCTGTCCTGGCAGTAGGCATTGTTGTTGCCGCGCTGGCTGCGACCGAACTCGTCGCCCGCCGTGATCATCGGCACGCCCGCGGAGAGCAGCAGGGTCCCCATCAGGTTGCGCATGGCCTTGCGCCGGGCGGTGAGGATCGACACGTCGCGGGTCGGCCCCTCCGTGCCGTGGTTGAACGAGAGGTTGCTGTCGGTGCCGTCGCGGTTGGACTCGCCGTTGCCCACGTTGTGCTTGACGTTGTAGGCGGTGAGGTCGGCCATCGTGAAGCCGTCGTGCGCGGTGATGAAATTCAGCGAGGCGAGCGGGCCGCGCTCCTGGGAGAACGTGTTCGACGAACCGGCCAGCCGGGTCGCGAACCGTCCGATACCGCTGCCCGCCGGGATCATCCTCCGAGCGCCGCCGATGTCGGTCAGCCAGAACGAACGCATCCGGTCCCGGTAGCGGTCGTTCCACTCGGTCCAGCCCCCGGGGAAGTTACCGGTCTGCCAGCCGCCCTGGCCCACGTCCCACGGTTCGGCGATGAGCTTCGTGCCGGCGAGGTCCGGATCATCCCGGATCGCGGTGATCAGCGGATGGTCCGGCTGGAAGTGCGCGTCGCCGTTGCGCGCGAGCGTCGCCGCGAGGTCGAACCGGAAGCCGTCGATCTGCACGTCGTTGGCCCAGTACCGCAGCGAGTCGAGCACGAGGCGGCTGGGGACATCGTGGCCGAAATCGACCGTGTTCCCGCATCCGGTGACGTCGATGTATTTGCCGTCGTCGCCCTGGCGGTAGTACGCGGCGTTGTCGATGCCCCGGAGGCTGGTGACCGGTCCGGAGGGGCCCTCTTCGGCCGTGTGGTTGTAGACCACGTCGAGGATGACCTCGAGGCCGGCTTCGTGCAGGAGCTTGACCATGCCCTTGAACTCGCGGAGCACGGCCTCCGGTCCGGCGGCCTGGGCGGCCTTCGTGGCGTAATCGGCGTGCGGGGAGAAGAAGTTGTGGGTGTTGTAGCCCCAGTAGTTGATCAGGCTCTGCTTGAGCAGCCGCTGCTCGGAGACGAACGCCTGCACCGGCAGCAACTCGATCGACGTGACGCCGAGGTTTTTGAGGTAGCCGATCGTCGCAGCGTGGGCGAGGCCGGCGTAGGTTCCGCGCAGGTCGGCCGGCACCGCCGGGTTGAGCTTGCTGATGCCGCGCACGTGCGCCTCGTACACGACGGCGTGGTCGAGGGGGGTCCGAGGCTTTTCCGCGCCGGCCCAGTCGAAGCTCCCGTCGACGACGGATGACTGCCACTGGTCGGCGCCCACGCGGACGAGTCCCCGGGAATACGGCTCGATCAGCGTCTTCTCGGGATGGAAGGCGTGCGTCGGGCCGGCGGGGCCGGACACCCGGATGCCGTAGCGTCGCCCGGGAGCGAGCAGACGCGACTTCCCGGACCAGACGCCGTGGGCATCCTGGGTCATCGGAACGGTCTTGATGATCCAGTTCGGATCCGTCGCATCGAAGACGCACAGCTCGACGGCATCGGCGTGTTCCGACCACACGCGCAGTTCTCCGACCCCGCCCGAAACCCGGACGCCAAGGTCGCGCAGGGGATCGCCGGGAGTCATGAGTTCTAGAGTAATGAGTGAAGGAGCCGCCCCTGACCACACAGGTCCGGGTCGCAACACGGCCCCCAGGCACCACGCGCAATGCGGGCACGGGGCACGCGCAGGCACGGAAGGAAACATCATGGCCGTCTACCCCGAGAACGTCCGCCCCGACAACGTCTATCTCGACCATGCGGCGACGACGCCCATGCTCCCGGCGGCCATTCGCGCGTATGCCGAGGCGATGACGGTGGTGGGCAACCCCGCCTCGATCCACAGCCAGGGCCAGAACACCAAACGGATGCTCGAGGAAGCCCGCGAAGTCGTCGCCCGGAGTGTGGGCTCGGACCCGATCGAGGTCGTGTTCACCGGGGGAGGCACCGAGGCGATCAACCTCGCCGTCAAGGGGCTCTTCTGGGCCAGGGCGCCGCGCACCCGGATCCTCGCCCCGGGAGGCGAGCACCACGCCACCCTGGACACGGTCGAATGGCTGGAACACCACGAGGGCGCCGTCGTCGAATGGCTCCCGCTCGACGCCCTCGGCCGGGTGGACGTCGCCGCCCTCGAACGTGCCATCGCAGCCAACCCGGACGACGTCGCGCTCGTCACCCTCCTGGCGGCCAACAACGAGGTCGGAACGCTCCAGCCGATCAGGGAGGTCGCCGCGCTCGCCGCGGCCCACGCCATCCCGGTGCACGTCGACGCTGTGGCGGCCTACGGGCACGTGCCGATCGACTTCGCGGCGCTCAGCCGCACCGGGGTATCCGCGCTCAGCGTCTCGGCGCACAAGATCGGCGGGCCGGTGGGCATCGGCGCCCTCGTGCTCTCCCGCCGGGCCACCGTCGTGCCGCTCATCCACGGCGGCGGTCAGCAGCGGCAGGTGCGCAGCGGCACCCAGGATGTGGCGGCCGCCGTGTCGTTCGCCGTCGCGGCATCCGCTGCGGTGGCCGAGCTGCCCGGCGAGGGCGTGCGCCTGGCTGCCCTGCGCGACCGGGTGATCGCGGGGGTTCGGGCGGCGGTTCCGGAGGCGGTGCCGAACGGCGACCCCGACCCGGCCGGCCGGCTGCCCGGCAACGCGCACTTCACCTTCCCCGGCTGCGAGGGCGACTCTCTTCTGTTCCTGCTGGACGTGGCCGGAGTGTCGGTCTCGACCGGCTCGGCCTGCCAGGCCGGCATTCCCGAACCGTCGCACGTGCTGCGTGCGATGGGCCGGAGCGAGACCGAGGCCAGGGGAGCGCTGCGCATCACGCTCGGCCGCACCTCCACCGACGCGGACGTCGACGCGTTCCTCGCCGCGCTGCCCGCGGCGTACGCGCAAGCGGCGCGCGCGGGCCTGGCCGACCGCGAGCCCACCCGCTGACCGCCAATCCTCTCCGCGAAACTGCAGTTGTGCCTGCCTCAGCGCCTCTGAAGCGCGCACAACTGCGTTTTCGCGGGGGAGGGGGAGCCCGTTTAGACTGGTCGGATGAAGGTTTTGGCAGCAATGAGCGGTGGCGTGGACTCCGCCGTCGCCGCAGCCCGCGCGGTCGAAGCGGGGCATGAGGTGGTGGGCGTGCACCTGGCGCTCAGCCGCATGCCGGGCACGCTCCGCACCGGCAGCCGCGGCTGCTGCACGATCGAGGACTCGATGGATGCCCAGCGGGCCGCGAACATCATCGGCATCCCGTACTACGTGTGGGACTTTTCCGAGCGCTTCAAGCTCGACGTGGTCGACGACTTCATCGCCGAGTATGCCGCCGGCCGCACCCCCAACCCCTGCATGCGCTGCAACGAGCGGATCAAGTTCGCCGCGCTGCTGGAGAAGGCCGTCGCGCTCGGATTCGACGCCGTCTGCACCGGCCACTACGCGTCGATCCTGACGGATGCCGACGGCAACCGGGAACTGCACCGGGCGAGCGCCTGGGCCAAGGACCAGTCCTACGTGCTGGGCGTGCTCACCACCGAGCAGCTGGCCCACTCGATGTTCCCGCTGGGCGCGACGCCGTCCAAGGCCGAGGTTCGCGCAGAGGCTGCAGAGCGCGGCTTCTCGGTCGCCAACAAGCCCGACTCCTACGACATCTGCTTCATCCCCGACGGCGACACCCGCGGCTGGCTGGCCGAACGGGTCGCCCCGGCGACCGGCGACATCCTCGACCGGGACGGCGCCAAGCTCGGCGAGCACGACGGAGCCGTCGCGTTCACCGTCGGGCAGCGCAAGGGCCTGCAGATCGGTACCCCCGCCGCCGACGGCAAGCCCCGCTTCGTGCTCGAGGTGCGCCCGATCACGAACACGGTCGTCGTCGGGCCCAAGGAGGCGCTGGCGATCCGCGAGATCGCCGGCTCGACCTTCACCTGGTGCGGGGTCGCGCCGGCGCATCCCGAGGTCGCCTTCGACTGCGACGTGCAGATCCGCGCTCACGCCGACCCGGAGCCGGCCGTGGCGCAGGTCGTCCCGGTCTCTGGCTCCACCACCGGGGAAACCGAACTGGTCATCACTCCGAACGAGCCGCTCACCGGGGTCGCCCCCGGCCAGACTGCCGTCGTCTACGTGGGCACCCGGGTACTCGGCCAGTGCACGATCGACCGCACGGTCAGCGCGGTGCCGGTCACGGCGATGAGTTCCGCCGCGGCAGATGCCTGACCCGGCCGATCCGGCGCCCGCGACTTCGGCCGCCGAGGCGCTACATGCCGCCGACGCCGAGGCCGCCGCGCTGAAGACGCGCATTCTCCTGGCCAGGGACGCCTACTACGAGCGCAACGACGTCATCATCTCCGACGCGGAGTACGACGCGCTCATCCACCGGCTGGGCGAGCTCGAACGGCTCTTCCCCGAGCTGCAGAGCCAGGACAGCCCCACCCAGACCGTCGGCGGCCGGGCCGAGACCACCCTGTTCGCGCCCGTGCAGCACGCCGAGCGGATGCTCAGCCTCGACAATGTGTTCTCGGCCGGCGAATTCGTGCTCTGGGCCGCCAAGGTGGAACGGGACGCCGGCCGGCCGGTGCACTACCTCTGCGAGCTCAAGATCGACGGCCTCGCCATCAACCTCCGCTACGAAAACGGGGTGCTGGTCACGGCCGCCACCCGCGGGGACGGCGTGGTCGGCGAGGACGTCACCGAGAACATCGCCCTGGTGCCCGGCATCCCCAGGCGGCTCGCCGGCACGGGACACCCTCCCCTGGTCGAGGTGCGCGGCGAGGTGTTCTTCCCGGTCGAATCCTTCCGCGAGCTCAACGCCGAGCAGAGCAAGGCCGGCGAGCGGGTCTTCGCCAACCCCCGCAACGCGGCCAGCGGGTCCCTGCGCCAGAAGGCGGAGAGCAAGAACCCCGCCCAGCTGCTGCTGATGCGGGCCCGGCTGGGCCGGCTGCGGATGCTCGTGCACGGCATCGGCGCGTGGGAGCGCCCGCCCGTCGCCGCGCAGTCCGAGGTTTACGAACTGCTGGCCACCTGGGGTCTGCCCACGAGCACCCACTACAAGGTCACGCCCACCGCGGCGGAGGCCGCGAGTTTCATCGAGTACTACGGCGAGCACCGGGGGAGCGTCGAGCACGAAATCGACGGCGTCGTGGTCAAGGTCGACGAGCTCGAGCTGCACCACGAGCTCGGCGCCACCAGCCGGGCCCCGCGCTGGGCGATCGCCTACAAGTACCCGCCGGAGCAGGTCAACACGAAGCTGCTCGACATCGTCGTCAGCGTCGGCCGCACCGGACGGGCCACCCCGTTCGCCGTGATGGAGAAGGTGCGGGTCGCCGGCTCAGAGGTGCGCCAGGCCACCCTGCACAACCAGGACGTCGTCAAGGCCAAGGGCGTGCTCATCGGCGACACCGTCGTGCTGCGCAAGGCCGGCGACGTCATCCCGGAGGTGCTCGGCCCCGTCGTCGAACTGCGCAACGGCACCGAACGAGAGTTCGTCATGCCCGTGAACTGCCCCGAATGCGGCACCCCGCTGGCGCCGGCGAAGGAGGGCGACATCGACCTCCGCTGCCCCAACGCCCGCAGCTGCCCCGCCCAGGTTCGCGGCCGGGTCGAGCACATCGGCTGGCGCGGCGCG
>MCHG01000389.1_pt1 | contig 13877 bp, 12 predicted proteins | sample 787351 | NCBI WGS metagenome assembly MCHG01 (sample SAMN05430296, study PRJNA330682) | permafrost metagenome | biome: Cold desert; feature: permafrost; material: soil; isolation source: enrichment culture inoculated with soil incubated with H2/CO2 at 20 degrees... ... | reverse complement strand
ACATTGTGAAAGAGAAAATCAAAATTTAACACCCAATTACGGTAAAAATGAAATAAGTAGATGAAATCTTGCTGAGAATTTAAGTCAGTTGGTGAAGTACTGATCTTAAAAGATCCAATTAATTAAATGTTCAAAGTTCTTAACTTTGTCCATTGTAACGATAATTATAATTATCTTTCATCTTACATGAAGTAAGAAACAATCGAAAAAATGACAGAACTCAAATGAATTCATTTATATTTCAGCATACAGTTATGATAAGATGATCGATAATGAAACTTATTAATATAGTACGCCGTTTTATAATAGCGGGTCTTATACTACTTATTGTAGTAATTATAGAGGCATCTTATTACGGACTACATCCGAAGAACAATTATTACATTAATAACACTGATTATTCAATTGCTGCTCCTTTTGTCAATAATTTTTCAGATATAGGCAGCCCTATAAATATAATATTCCTCGTTATGATATTCATCCTAAGTTTCATGGTAGTGTCAAAAATGATATCTAAGAGAAAATGATCGCAAAAATGTACGAGTGAATAAGTTAGGAGATGGCATTATATAGACAGGACAGCACCACCCAAAGCAACTGCTTTAATATTTTCCGCAAACTAAGGAATGACAAGAATATAATTTCAAGTATTTCAGTTACCGATATTGTCTCTGATGATTATTTGGGAAAATGGAATTATAGAGCTATCCAAAGTGAAAACTTGAAGTTATTTTCCAGCTATTCCTAAAAAGGCTTTTATCCTCTAAACCCAAATGCAAAATGAATTCGGACTTATGCAGTTGAACTAAGAAACCAGTAGCATGAAACTTCAATCTGTCTAGATCATAATATTTATAACAGACCTGTTCATGCTTTCCCTTGATCCTTAAGTGCATAAGTCTTAAAGAAACAAAATTATTGAATTTATTGAATTTTATTGAAATGGGGGTTTTAAATGAAGAAGATGACAGAACAGCATCTTATCAATGCATTTGGTGGAGAAAGCCAGGCGCATATTAGGTATTTATATTTTGCAAATCAGGCCGAAAAAGAAAAATTTACTAATGTGGCCCGTTTATTTCGCGCAGTCGCTCATGCTGAATATATACATGCAGGAGACCATTACAGGGAGTTAAAACACCTCGATGGGGGATTTGTCGCAAATAGCATGGCAGCTTTTGGCCCGGGTGATTCCAGGAAAAACCTTAAACTAGCAATCGCTGGCGAGACATTCGAAATTGAGGAAATGTATCCTGCATACATTGAAGTTGCAAAATTCCAGGGGGAAAAAGGCGCACAAAGAAGTTTTGAATGGTCCTATGGCACTGAAAAAATGCATAAAATGCTTTATGAAAAAGCATTCGAATCTGTTAATTCAGGAAAAGACGTTGAACTCGGCCCCATCCAGGTTTGCGAAGTATGCGGATATACCCTCGAGGGAGAAGCACCCGATAGATGTCCCATATGCAACGAATTAAAAGACAAATTTACTGCATTTAAATAAGTGCTTATCTTGCATCGGCTAATTCTTACCAGGAAAATTTCCGTCTAGATGAGGACCCGGAGGGCCTGAGGACCCTCTGTTTCCCGAGACTTTGCAGAGATCATTTTCGGGGTCGTTTTCCTTGTTGGAATCCTATCATCTCGATTCCGGAATAAATCTCTTGTTTAGTTGAAAAAATTTCTTGTTTAGTTGAAATTCGTGATCAATAAATCGATTTTAAAATCCAGGTTTGCGAATATAATTTGCGCAGTACCGGATAGAGAATTATTGTCCAACTGGCTGCTCTTATTCATTTGTATACTTGGAGAAACATATCTCTGGTTAATTTCAGGAAGCCAAAAACAACAAGAACCCACGCAACAAGTAAAAATAAATCCTATCTCTATGTTGATTCAATATTGAATCCTATTTTATTCGATTAAGATATATAACTAATTTAGAATACATTTAACAATATTTTCAGAAACATTTAAAACTTTTGAAAGTTTGATTCATAACTATCGAAATGTCCGAGATCTCCTCGCGACTTTCGGAAATTCGAGATATCAGGTTTAAGCATATGACGCAACAGAATGGATACATGCGGTATTTTACGAAACAAAGCTGCTACCCTAACCAGGCAGAAGCCATGGAAAAAATTAACTCGGCTCTTCTGCAGGAGAAAATTGTGCTTTTTGAGGGAGCATGCGGCACAGGTAAGACTCTGAGTGCACTTGCTCCTGCATTGAATGTGAGGACGAAACTTAATAAAATCGTCATTATAGTTACAAATGTCCACCAGCAGATGGTCCAATTCGTAAACGAGGCAAAAGAAATCTCACAAAATAACAATATAAAAACAATTGTTTTTAAGGGCAAGACTTCCATGTGCCCTGAAAATCTCGACTACGACGAGTGCAAGCTAAAAGGGGAGAATACATACGACCTTCTTGAGTTTGAAAGGGAAGTTTCTTCAAAGGAAAAAGAGCTTAAAGACGCCTATGAAAAATATAAGCGGACAAAAGATCCTTCTCTTTACGCCCTCAGGAATGAGCTTGAAAAGGAAGTCGAAGAAGCTCGGAAAAAGGCTCAGTCATTGCGGGCCCATTCCTGCCCAAAGCTTTATGAGGTTCTGAAATTTGAAGGAAATGAGTTTTCCTCCTGGCTTTTTTCCGATGTAAGGAGTCCTGAAGAAGTAATGGAATATGCTGACGACCGGGATATGTGCGGATATGAGCTGCTTAAAAAAGAGCTCAAAAATACCGAACTTCTAATCTGCAATTTCCATCATGTACTCAGTGCCGAAATCTTTATGACTCTGCTGAAGTGGCTTGAACGCGACCCGGAAGACATTATTCTTATCTTTGACGAGGCACATAATATAGAGGCTTCTGCTCGTTCTCATTCTTCCGTAATGCTCACAGAACTGACCATTGAAAAAGCTCTTTCTGAGGTTGGTGAAATTCCTGAGCCTGGAAACTATCCCGCATTCGGGGCTGGTTCAGGGTCAGGAAATGGCATCCCTCTTGACCAGGACTATACTGTCCGGCTCTTTGCCAAAAGGCTGTTTTCCTGCCTTCTTACTGCTCTAAGAGATGCATATGACTCAAAGTTGAAATTCGGAGAAAAGAACAGGCTTGGAAAAAACTGGCAGGACATTCAGATAAGTGATCCTTACGAGCGCCTTGACATCCTGAAAGCTCGCTTTTTGAGAGATGCAAAGAAAGAGGGATTCGAAGATGAAGAGAAGGTGCTGATCCAACTGCGGGAAATCGGAGAATTCGGAGGCAGGCTGGAAGAAATCTATGCAGAAAACTACAAAAAAGGACTTCTTTCTGTCCCCAAACGTTCCCAGATCCGTTACGTTGCTGATTTTCTGTCTTCTTACCTTGTACTCTCGGACAGGCAGAACTATTATCCTATTTTAAACGTGCGCAGAGATCTAAAAAGTGATAGGGTGGTCGGCAGGGTCGAGCTCTTCACATGCATCCCTAAAAATGTGACTCAACCTTTACTTGATTCCGTTTATACGGCAGTGTTAATGTCGGCTACACTTCGCCCCTTTGAGATGATGAAATCCACATTGGGAGTTTCAAGGGAAGTGGAAGAAATCTCTTATGGCACTACATTTCCCAGGGAAAGAAGGCTTACTCTTGCGGTTTCTGTGCCTCCTCTCTTTTCAAAAAACCGTGACAGCCCTGAAACTCTGGAGAGTTTGAAAGAAGCTCTTCTTGCAGCTACTGTTGCATCGTCGGGAAACGTGATAATCTACTTCCAGAGCTATGCTGAAGCTCTCCGCTATACTAAACTTCTTGAGCCTGAACTTTCAATCCCGATTTTCCTTGACGAGGTAGGGGTTTCAGCCCAGGAAATCCGAGAGGAATTTTTCAAAATCGGAGAGCAGGGAGGAAAAGCCGTACTTGTAACTTATATCTGGGGGACATTGAGTGAAGGCGTTGATTTCAGAGATAATCGCGGAAGGACAGTGATTGTGGTAGGAGTGGGATATCCGGCTCTAAACGACAGAATTAAGGCAGTCGAATCTGCATATGATACTATTTTCGGTTGTGGGGAAGGCTGGGAATTTGCAGTTCAGGTGCCAACAATCAGAAAAGTAAGGCAGGCTATGGGAAGGGTAGTCCGTTCTCCGAAGGATTTTGGGGTGAGAATCCTCATGGATTCCCGCTATCAGAGTTCCCAGATGCGTAAGCTTGGCAAATTCTCGGTCTTTGAATATTTCCCACCAGAAGAAAGAAAAGAATTTATTGATGTTGCCCCCAAAGATGTAGGAAGTCTGGTGGAGGATTTTTTTGCACATATCACGTCGAGTGATCTGGAAAAGATGGAGTTGGAATCTCCGGCTTCAAGGCGGCTGGAGTTAGGAAGTCTTGCTGAAAAGCTCTAAAAGCATATATAGCTTACTTCCAAAATTAGTCAAATATGACTTTTTGAGAAAATGTCCTTCATTTTTTCTCTTTCATTTTTTCTCTGATCTCTTTGTCCTGATTTCTCCTTACTGTGCTGTGTCAGTAAAATCTGGAGTTATGGATGAAGATTATTAATATCAATGAACATATATTCAAATAGGTGATAAATTAGTGGGACCAGAGCATAGAGGCCAGATTCTAAAAAAAATCCTTATTGCAACCGATGGCTCAGAAACCGCCGAAAAGGCAGCAGATTTCGGGATACAAATTGCGGGGTTGAGTGGAACAAAGGTCTACTCTGTATATGTCATCGACACAACTCCTTATTATTCAATTCCGCTGGATGAAATATGGTCAAAGGACGTTTATGCCCAGCTTGAGGAAATGGGTCATCAAGCAACCTCTTATGTTGAAAAAATTGCAAAAGCTGCCGGAATGGAAACCGAATCTATAGTGCTTAAAGGAGATCCGGCTGAAAAGATTGTGAATTTTGCAGAAGAGCAGAATGTTGACATGATTATAGTAGGGTCACTTGGAAAAGGTAAATTTGAACGCCTTGTGATTGGAAGCGTATCCGAAAAAGTCGTAAGGCATGCAAAAGTCCCGGTCCTGGTTGTTCGGGAACCGAACAAATAAAAAATGAACCAGATGAATGAACAATCTGAGATCTGTTTAGAGTCAGATCTCTGAGTTGAAGAATCAGCTTAAGCAGGCACTAATAAGTGAAAGTACTTATTACCTTATTTTTTAACTATTGATTCCATCATTACGTTGCGTATGTTATTCGAAGGACTTCAGGTCCGTTGTATGTTATTCAAATAACTTCATGTCCGTTTTAGAAGTGGTCAATTGAAGACGACTTTATGGAACCTGGTTTAGACATTTATAACCTTTTTATCATTGCCACGATTCTCATAAGTCCGGTGAAAAACAGCAGTAACGATTTATCAGTGACAATGACAGTTTTTTAGCTCTTTAAAGTTAGGTCCTCTCTGAAAAATAAGATTTGAAATGGCTTGAGTCTCTTTACTCAAGATACATCTTCTTCTTTGTTAATAATTTGAAATTTTTATGTTCTTTTGCTTTCATCGATGTTTCGTCCTTTCTCTGGGAATTATTGGATGAAAATTATTAATATGAATACATCGATATTCAGATAGGGGATTAAATTCGAGTAACCAGGGCATGGAGAGCAAGCTCTATAGAAAAATTTTGATTGCAACCGAAGGTTCTGAAAGCGCCAGATTTGCAGTAGATGCCGGAATTGAACTCGCTCGTATCAGCGGGGCGAAAATCCAGGCAGTCTATGTTATTGATATTTTTGCTTATTATTCGGTGCCGCGGGATCCCAGGTGGGAAGAGGCGATGTACGCTCAGTTCAGGGAGCTGGGTAGAGAAGCCGTCTCTTATGTGAAAACCGCGGCTGAAGATATAGCGGTAGAGGTCGAACCCCTTATTCTTGAAGGGAATCCTGCCGAAAAAATCCTCAACTTTGCAGAAAAACAGGATATTGATATGATTGTCGTAGGTTCGCTAGGGAAAACAGCTACCGAACACTTCTTTCTTGGAAGCGTATCCGAAAGAGTCGTCAGGAATGCAAAAGTTCCAGTGCTTGTCGTACATGGGAGTAGACGATGAAGATCGACCCGAAATCCAGGATATAAGGAGGATACTTTATGAAACGAAGACCTTATAGGAAAATCCTGCTCGCAACTGACGGCTCGGAAAATGCAAAAAGCGCAGCTTGCTCAGGGATTGAAATTGCAAAAAGGACTGGATCTGAAGTCTATGTTGTATACGTTGCCGGCATTTCCTGCTGTTCTCCTATCATGCCCGAAAGTTACGACTGGGAAGTAGGGAAAGAAGGGAGTGAAGCCGTTGCAGAGATAGAGGAAATGGGGAAAGAAGCCGCAGTTCCGGTAAATGTCGTCCTGCTACAGGGGCATCCAGCTCAGGAAATTCTAGATTTTGCGGAGAAGAATGATATCGATATGATTGTGATGGGGACACAAGGAACAGCCGGAATTGACAGGTTCCTGCTTGGAGGAGTTACGGAAAAGGTAGTAAGGCATGCGAAAGCCGAGGTTCTTGTCGTGCGTGCACCATGCCCTTGAAAAAAGGATGAGGATAAAATAATTGTTAGGTGAGAATTCACAAAGTGAGGGAAAATGATGTTGAACGAAAGAATGGAAGAAGCGCTAAACGAACAGATCAACAAAGAAATGTATTCGTCTTATCTGTACCTCGCAATGTCTGCATACAGTTCGTCTATTGGACTACCGGGATTTGCCCACTGGTTTAGAGTTCAGGTAGAGGAAGAGAATATCCACGCAATGAAACTCTTTGACTACATAAATAATCAGGGTGGAAGGGTGAAGTTGAAGGAAATCAAAGAGCCACCGATGGAATTCGGAACCCCGAGGAGTATGTTCCAGCAGACCCTTAAGCATGAACAGTTCGTCACCCGCTTAATTCACGAATTAGTGGATCTTGCCCGTGCGGAAAAGGACGACAACACGGTATCGTTTCTACAGTGGTATGTCGATGAACAGGTCGAAGAGGAAGAAAACGACAACGAAATTATTGCCAAACTGATAGATGTAGATGATAACAAAGATGCCCTGTCAGAACTTGATGCAAAACTGGCAAAGAGGCTTCCTCCTAAATAACCTTGGGGAAAAAAGGTGAAAACACCTTATATGCATGCTTTCGTGGAAAAACGTTAATTGGTTTTATCTTGAGTGGCTGCACCATTTCTTCCGCGGCATTTCATAATAAAAAAGATAAAGATAAAGAAAGACAAAGCATCTACTTCCGGAAAAACAGTTATCGAAGACGAAAAATAATTCTTAAGGCGTTGAGTCAGGTTTTAATATATGGAGTCTGAAAGGCACAGTGAAATGTTAAGCAACTTGGAACTCGATATCGTGAAAAAAGGTTTTGAATGGCTCTCTGCCCAGGAAATTAATTCCGTAAAAGAACTTTCCAGTACAGTATCAGCGCATGCCCTCTGGAGACTCCCGAATCCCTACATAACTCGACTGATTCTTAAACAGGACAATGGTTCCTGGAATTCCTCAATCAAGGATACCGCAAGGGCCTGCTCAGCGCTTTCCACTGAGGGAATCGTATTCATGGCATCAGAAAGATGGCTGCTCGCAAGAAAAGGCAAAAATTCCTGGAACGAGGATGTTTATGATACAGCCTATGCCCTGGCAGCTCTTGCAGATATGGGAACTCAGGAAAGAGAAGGATGCAACTGGTTATACGAATGTTATTGCCCTTCCTGGGAACAGGTTGGGACTACATCTCTTATCATTACGGCTCTTAAAAAACAGGAAAATCTGGCAGAAAGCAAAGATTTCGAGTCTTTTATCCGGGAAAAAGCTGAGTGGATCCTTTCCAGAAAAAGGCAGGACGGAGGCTGGGAATATATTTCCACAAGCAATCTGGCAATCCAGGCCCTGCTTCTTGCAGGCTTCAAAAAAGAAGTTGAAGATTCAGTCCACTGGCTCCTTGAAAATGCCCGTAAAAGCGGAGCCTGGGGAAATAATGAAGAAGATATAAATGCTACTGCTCTGTGTCTGAGCAGTCTGGGGCTTTATAATAGGACTTGAAAGGGGAAATTTTTCATTTCGATCCATTAATCTCTTCTTTCATTTCTTTTATTTCTTTTATTTTTACTGGCAGTTGAAAATCACAATCTTCAAAAAAATATAAATATAAATTCGATTTTCGTCCCAAATCAAACCAAAAACTATATATATTAGACAATATTATTTTATATTAATAATAACACCACATAGGGACAGAACACCTTGTTCAATCTATTTTACCTAGGAGGAAATCTGATCATGTAGATCGAATGGACTCTAAATCCGTTCAGCCGGGTTAGATTCCCGGGGTTTCCGCCATATTTCTGAATCCCGGAATGGTGCATACATAATATTCCGCTGAAATTTTTTATAGTATTTGGGAATATTTTCCAGAGTCTATAAATTGTTTTTGTTTTTTGGGATCATCTCTATTTTCCGGGTAGCTGTCAGCACGTTGCTGACTCCGCGCTTATATTCAGTAAGCCGGGATTCTGAAATACTGTTTCTTGGAAATCATCCGGGCTCTTAATTCACCAGGGGTGACACTATGGATAAAAAACCATTAGATGCTCTAATATCTTCAACCGGGCTCTGGATGTCCAGGACCGGGATGCTCCACAAAATAAAGCACCATGAGGTCTCAAAGAGGAAAATATATATTGAAATGGCATGCGGAGAGCGACTTGTTGCCAATAACTCCCGAAGCAGCAGGACTGCCAGGGCACTCAGGCACCACAAATACAAAAAAACCTGCAGACACTGCAGGGTTTCGGATGAAGACCTCAATAATTTCCTCACTAAAACAAGCGAAAACGCAAGCATTGTGAAAGTTAAGGTAGTTTCTGCTCCGATTATCAGGAAAGCTCTTCCAAAATCCGTCTCAAGAGCTCCAAAACCACTCGAAAATCCTGAATCTGCACAGGCAACAGTAAATGCATCCGGATCGGCATCTGAACCTGCAATGGCAAAATCGGCTGTGTCTTCGCCTGTTCCGGTCCCGGTACCCGTTCCTGCACTCACGCGGAGCCAGGTCGAAAGGCTTGAAACTCTCTTAATTCCGGGGGATAAAATTTCCCTTAACGCGGGAATGCTTTTCAGAGAGCTTGAGTCAGAACTGCTGGCCAGAAGAAAAGATGATATGCAGCGGATCTACGCAGAAGAAAGGGAAAACTATCTAGGAAAACTCGAACGCGATATTACGAAATTTTTCGTGGAAAGGGGTTTTCTGGAAATCAAATCTCCGATCCTGATCCCGGCAGAATATATTGAGAGAATGGGTATTGACAGTGATACTGAACTTTCAAAGCAGGTCTTCAGGGTAGATAAAAATTTCTGCTTAAGACCCATGCTTGCCCCTAACCTCTACAATTACCTGCGGAAACTGGATAAGGTTCTGCCTGACCCGATAAAGATCTTCGAAATCGGACCCTGCTACAGAAAAGAGTCTGAAGGAAAAGAACACCTGGAAGAATTCACAATGCTGAACTTCTGCCAGATGGGCTCGGGCTGCACCCGGGAAAATCTTGAATCCATAATTAAGGAATTCCTAGACTACCTGAAAATCGATTTTGAAATCGTAGGAGACTCCTGTATGGTCTATGGGGACACCCTTGACGTAATGCACGGGGATCTGGAGCTTTCATCAGCAGTTGTAGGGCCAATACCCCTGGATAGGGAATGGGGAATTGACAAGCCATGGATAGGTGCAGGTTTCGGGCTTGAACGTCTGTTGAAGGTTAAACACGATTTCAAGAATATAAAAAGGGCGGCAAGGTCCGAATCGTACTATAATGGGATTTCAACCAACCTGTGAGCTGAAAAAACCGCTTAAAGTAATGTGGAGCAACTAAAAACATCTTAGAGATACTATAATGGTAAAAAAGTAGAATGGCAAAAAAGTAGAATGGCAAAAAGTAGAATGGCAAAAACAGGACTATAAAAAATCAAAATGGCAAAAACAGAATGGCGATATTAAAATGGCAATTCGGCCCGAACAGGGTCGGCATAAGTATCTAAAAATCTATGAGAGGGTGAAATTTTGATCCAAAAAATGGCACTTGACGAACTTGACAGGTTCGGGGAAAAAATAATTGAAGGTTTTCAATTATCTGACGATGACCTGAGGGCTCTTCTCTCTCTTGAGTCCGAAGAAGATCTGGAAAAACTTTATTACGCAGCCCGGAAGGTAAGAAATCATTATTTTGGCAACAGGGTATTTCTTAACTGTTTCATCTACTTCTCCACTTATTGTAAAAATCAGTGCGCTTTTTGTTATTATAACTGTAAAAACGAGATCAATCGCTACCGTTTGACTAAAGACGAAATCAAAGATACCTGCGAAACCTTGAAAGGAGCAGGTTTTCATATGATTGACCTGACCATGGGAGAAGACCCCTATTACTATGAAGATCCGGAACGTTTTGTAGAGCTTGTCCAGATAGTGAAAGAAGAACTTAAGCTTCCAATAATGATTTCTCCCGGAGTGATGGATAATGCCACTCTTCTTAAAGCCAGGGAAAAAGGAGCAAACTTCTTCGCCCTTTACCAGGAAACATATGACACTGAACTCTACCGAAAGCTCAGGGTTGGACAGTCATTCGATGGAAGGGTCAATGCCCGCCGTTTCGCAAAGGAGCAGGGATACTGCATAGAAGATGGGATTCTCACGGGAGTCGGAAACGATATAACATCGACTATTCAGTCCTTAAGAGGAATGAAAACAAACGACCCTGATATGGTCAGGGTTATGACCTTCCTGCCCCAGGAAGGAACTCCACTTTCGGAATTCAGGGAAATTTCAAACCTCTCGGAATTGAAGATCATCTCAATTCTCAGGTTAATGTTCCCGAAGTGCCTGATCCCGGCCTCCCTTGACCTGGAGGGCATCGACGGCATGGTTCACCGCTTGAATGCAGGGGCAAACATTGTTACCTCTATTCTTCCCTCCGATTCTCGATTAGAAGGCGTTGCAAATTACGACCGCGATCTTGAGGAGCGGGACAGGGATATAAAAAGTGTGATAAGAAGGCTTGAAAGCATGGGAATGGAGCCTGCGCAGCAAGATGAGTTTGAGGCAGTCCTGGGGTGCTAGATTGAAAACGATATGTCTTGTGGGTGGAAAACTCCAGGGCTTCGAGGCTGCATACCTTTCTAAAAAAGCCGGGATGAAAGTGCTTGTGGTAGATAAAAATCCGCAGGCACTGATCAGGAATTACGCTGATAAGTTTCACTGTTTTGATGTAACAAAGGAACCGGAAAAGCTCTTTGAGATCTCAAAAAGAGTTGATGCTTTACTCCCTGTAAACGAGAACCTTGAATGTATTGAGTTTCTGAGTTCCATAAAAGACAAATTATCCTGCCCTGTCCTTTTCGATTTTGAGGCTTACTGGATCAGCAGGGACAAGAAAAAATCAAAAGAATATTTTGCATCCATAGGAGTTCCGACTCCCCAGGACAAACCCTCGGGACCCCCTTATTTTGTAAAACCCCCATGTGAAAGTAGTAGCGTAGGTGCCAGGATCATTTATTCCGAAGAAGAACTCAGAAATCTCGAACCTGGCATGCTGATTGAGGAATACGTGGAAGGGGAAGTTGTCTCCCTTGAAGTTATTGGAGACGGAAACCGCTTTGCTGTGGTAAAGGAAACCCTAATCCACATTGACGGAACCTACGACTGCCATATGGTAACTCCGCTCCCCCTTAACCCTTCTTTCAGAGAGATATCCTATACCCTTGCAGCAAATCTTTCCTTAAAAGGAATTATGGATGTGGAAGCCATTTCCGGTCCTAAAGGGTTCAAAGTAATTGAAATAGATGCTCGCTTTCCAAGCCAGACCCCAACAGCTGTCTATTACTCTTCAGGGGTTAACCTGATAGAACTCCTGTTCTGTGCCTTTGGAGAAGGTGTCAAGGAAATAACAACTCTTCCTGAAAACAAATACTGTATTTACGAACATCTCATGCTCGGAGAAAACGGAATTCTGATTCCTGTGGGAGAACAGGTACTTTCCATGGGAAATGATTACGGTAAGTACTATGAAGAACCAGGAATTGAGATTTTCCTTTGTAAAGGGGAAAAACCTGTATTTACTCTGGTCTTCTGGGGAAAGGATAAGGACGAAGCCGACGCCAGGAAAAGGGAAGGGCTTTCGATTATAAAGGAAAACTTCAGGGCGGCGGCATAAGAAGATGAAGATTAGAGGAAAATTTGAGGAAGATTAGAGGAAGATTAGAGGAAATTTAGTGGATTAAGATTTCCCAGAAACAGAAAACGGTGATAAAAATGGCACTTTTAACCTCAGAAGACCTGAAGAATATTAATAGACAGCTTGAAGAAGCTGATTCTGCCGTCCGGCGTGTAACGGGGCTTGACATAAAAGAAGTCTGTAGAGCCCTTTATGGAACTTCCCCAAGCTGTGAAAAGATAGGCATTGTGCCTGTGACTTCAGGAAATGGAATCATAGGAAATTTCTCAGCCTCCCTGCATGCAATTACTCAATATTTCGGTTTTGAAAGTTTTGTCACGGACATGCCCGATGTTAGCGGCTACTACGAGGCAGTGAAAAAAGGTGCAGAAATTATCCTTATGGCAGATGACCATACCTTCCTTGCTCATAACCTCAAAAATGGAAAAATAGCTAATAATCAGCCCTGTACAGGCATAATCTATGCGGAGATAGCTTCCAGGCACCTGAAAGCTGATTCAAAGGACGTACTTGTCATAGGGTTAGGGAAAGTGGGTTTCCCCGGAGCGGCGCACTTTGCGAATAAAGGTTTCAATGTTTACGGTTACGATGCTGACAAAGTACTTCTCGAGAAAGCTGTCTCCAATCTCGGGATTATCCCTTTCACCCCCTCCAGCCCCAGAAAGTTTTCCATGATTTTCGAAGCGACTCCATGTGCAAATACAATTCCCGAATTCGTAATTTCGAAGAATTGCGTGATTTCAACCCCCGGAATTCCCTGCGCAATTTCTGATGAGCTTCGAAAAAAATACGATGTTGAGATTGTAATGGAACCTCTCGGGATAGGAACGGTATCAATGCTTTATTCTGTTCTCTAAATCGAGTGTCGGTAGCCGAGTTTCGCTTCCCGAGTTTCGCTTCCCGAGTTTCGCTTCCCGAGTTTCGCTTCGGGAGCACGAGGTCCGTTTCACTCGCTTCGCTCGCTCAAGCGGACAAAGGTTGGCGTAGAATCATGACTTGCTCTCAAGAATGCTGAATGTAGAGAAAAGAAAAAAGTCAAAGAAATAACGTGGGAGTAAAATTCCATCATTACTTATTTTGCTTTGATCTTCAGCCTTGTGATCTCGATTGCACTTTCAGGACAGATGCTGGTACAGCGGCAGCTGCCTATACCAAGGCATTTCTGGCTGTCTTATTTTGCGATTCTTTTGTCATTTCATTTATAAAAGGGGATTTTGGTATGACGGCCTGATGAAAATATTTATATAGATATTATAGGTAATAAGTTTCCGTTATCCGGCATAGTGAATAAATTTACGGCCGGGCTAGAAGTAGTAAATAAAAGAAGTGATAATGGGATGACAGATACTGAAATTTTTGACAAATTACGCGATGCTATCGTAACTCAGAAAGTAGCAGGCATTGCACAATTAACTAAGGAAGCCCTGGATGCAGGAATTCCTCCTCTCGATATCATTACCAAGGGTCTATCCGTTGGAATGAGAATAGTCGGTGACAAGTTCGAAGCTGCAGAGTTTTTCCTGCCTCAAATTATGATGTCTGGAAAAGCAATGAGCAACGCAATGGAAATCCTCACTCCTGAACTTGCGAAGAACAAGAAAGAAGGAGACGAAACAGGACTTGCGATCACTTTTGTTGCAGAAGGAGATATCCACGACATCGGTCA
>MCHG01000388.1_pt1 | contig 13890 bp, 11 predicted proteins | sample 787351 | NCBI WGS metagenome assembly MCHG01 (sample SAMN05430296, study PRJNA330682) | permafrost metagenome | biome: Cold desert; feature: permafrost; material: soil; isolation source: enrichment culture inoculated with soil incubated with H2/CO2 at 20 degrees... ... | reverse complement strand
CAGGCATTTCGTGCTCCCTAACCACGGGCCCGGGATGACTCCACGATGACCCTCACCCAAAACGGTACGCCGATTCCGAGCGAATGTCACCAGCCGAACGCTACAGAAACTGTGCGGCGCGCAAGACCGAAAACGGGGGACAGACTCCCCGTTCTGGGACTCCCCCGGGCCGTGCCGCACTGTTAGGTTCAGGATGGGCGATCACTGGATCACCGTGGCGGTTCTCTACGCCAAACGAAAAGGCACACTCGTCGTAAGGCGGGGTCGCAAAGGCACGGGACCTTCGGGTTAGCCGGCCCACCGAAATGGATGGAACGACCAGGATGACTGCTCAGGCCGCGTTCGTAGCGCCCACCAGGCCAGCCGAAACCAAACCAGCCGACACGAGACCGGTCGACATCACGGCTGCCGCACGCGCTCGCCCGATCGGCCCGGTGGGTCGGCGCCGGATCCTGCACGCCTTCCTGATCCAGACTCTCGGCTACACCAGCGACGACGCGCGCGGTGAGGTGGAGAATCTGGAGAGCAGCGTCTCCGACGCGATCGTGGAGCGCATGGACAACCACCTCCGGGCATCCAGCCCCGTAACCCCGACCCCGACCTCGCCCCCGACTCAGGCTCGCCGGGTTCGCCCCGTCGTGATGAAGCTCACCGAGGCCACGGCCGGCGGGGAGATGGCCATCGTGCGCGTATCCGACGCCGTGCCGACCCTGCTCGCCTACCTGGCGGCGCTGGGCCTGGCCGCCGGAACGCGACTCACGGTGCGGAAGCGCCGCTCGAACTCCGCGGTCATGACGATCCAGATCCGGGGTCAGGCCGAAAAGATCCACCTCGGCAGCGTGGCCTCCGATGCCGTCTGGGTCGAAGGCGCCGCGGCGGCCTGAGCCGTGGCGGTCTGACGGCACGGCTCCAATCGCACCTCACCCACGTCTCGCGCTCCCTCACCCGGACGAATCCAAGGCATGCCATGAAAAGCTCGCTCCCTTGCCTCAAAGTTCATGCTGGAGTCACTGGGGGTTTATGCAGTGAGGCAAGGGTGGAACGATGACAGATTTCACCCGCCGCTCCATGTTCACAGTTGCCATTGCCGCTGCCGGTCTCGCCGTCGCCGCACCCGGTGCCGCCCGGGCCGCCCAGGCTGCCCGTCCCGCGGCCATCCCCCTGGTTCGGAACCGTTTGACCTTGCCCAGCGGGATATCCACGGGCGACGTGACCACCGATTCCGGAGTCCTTTGGTCCCGCGGGTCCGGACAGGGTCTGCTGGTCGCTACCCTGCGCGCGGTAGACGACGGCGGGTCTCCGCTGGGGGGCGGCCGTGCCTTTGAGCGCGTCTTACGAGGGAGTCGTGCCAGTGAAGCCACCGATTTTACGTCCAAGATCAACTCTCGGGACCTTCCGTCGGGAACGCATTTTGCCCTCAGTCTCCAGTTTGAGGATGTGGACGGGAACCTCGGTGAGGCTGCGCACGGCTCTTTCAGCACGGCACCGGGCCAGGGCCGGCGCGGCAGTGGTTCCGCCCCGCGGCGCCAGAGCTTTGTTTGGACTGGCGACACCGCCGGCCAGGGGTGGGGCATCAATGAGGAGATCGGTGGCATGCGTGGTTACGCCGCGATGCACGCTACACGACCGGATTTTTTCATTCACTCGGGGGACACCATCTACGCGGACGGCCCCATCCAGGCCCAGGTGACCGAACGGGACGGGAAGCTGTGGCGGAACATCGTCACCGAGGAGGTGTCCAAGGTGGCCGAGACGCTGAAGGAGTACCGGGGGCGGCACCGCTACAACCATCTGGACGCCAATCTCCGGGCCATGTACGCGGAGGTTCCGGTGATCGCCCAATGGGATGACCATGAGACGCATAACAACTGGTACGCCGGCCAGATCCTGACCGATGCCCGCTACACCGAGCGGCGCGTTGATGTTCTGGCTGCCCGCGCCCGCCAGGCTTGGCAGGAGAACCAGCCCATTGCCCAGCTGACCGACGGCAGCACCGGGTTTGAACCGGCGCGCATTTACCGCAAGATATCCCGGGGACCACAGCTGGACATCTTCTGCCTGGATATGCGCACCTTCAAGGACCCCAACACCGATGGCAAGGAGGCCCAGCAGACCAACATTCTCGGCCAGGAACAGGTCGACTGGCTCATCCGGGAGGTGCGCCAGTCCACGGCCACCTGGAAGGTGATCGCGGCGGACCTGCCGCTTGGCCTCATAGTTTCGGACGGCCCGGTGAACCAGGAGTCTCTGGCCAACCGGGACAACGGTGCTCCGCTGGGCAAGGAGTTGGAGATTGCGGGCGTGCTTTCCGCCTTCAAGCGCCACCGGGTGAGGAACGTCGTTTGGCTCACCGCGGATGTCCACTATTGCGCGGCGCACCACTATTCGCCGGAACGGGCGGTCTTCCAGGACTTCGACCCGTTCTGGGAGTTCGTGGCTGGGCCTATCAACGCCGGCAGCTTCGGTCCCAACCAGATGGACGGCACCTTTGGTCCTAGCGTGGAGTTTTCCAAGGCCGGCAGCTACGCCAACGAGTCACCTCGCAGCGGCGAGAACCAGTACTTCGGCCACGTGGATCTTGGTGAAGAGAACGTGTTTTCTGTGAGTTTGCGCAACGCCAACGGTGCGGTGGTCTGGAGTAAGGAACTCCATCCCGAGCGCTAGTCCCAGCGGACTCGGCAGCGATGCTGCCGGTAGCGCTGGTCACGACGGCGCTCCTGGAGTCGTGCGGCATCGTCATCGCCTACCTCAACAAGGTCGGGCTGGTGGCGCGCGAGCCCTTCGCCTGCCCGATGATCGTGTAATTCCACCACCGCTAGCCACTGCCGCCCCAAAGTGGTCACAAAACCCTTGACGGCTTCATCCCGCCGGAGTGTACTGGTGTCTCCAGTGCAACCGGGGGCGACGTAGGTGAAGACGACATGGGCAAAGATGGGCCGGACCGCTGTGATCTCGGTATAGCCGAACTCTCCCCCACAGAATGGTGGGTATGCGATCGGATGATCGCCAACGGGGATCCGTCGGCTAGTCCCGGTGCGGGGAGTCCGCGCGCTCGGCGATCTTGAGTCGACGGCTATCCGTTGGCGGCAAAGGAGCGAGCGGCCGCGATGACTGTCTGGCCGATTTCGTCCAGCGGCTCGACACGCAAAAGAGCTGCGGGGTACCTGTCGCCCAGTTCCGGGTTCATTCCTTGGAACCACGCTTAGATCGTCTTGGCACTCTCACGCTGAATCAGGATGCCGGTCACGTGGTAGGCCGTGCGGAGCCGTTGCACGACGTCGGCACCGGGCGCGCGGGCGCCACCACTGACGATCCCACAACAGCGCGTGATCGCATCAGGAACTTGCTGGTTGAGCACGGAGCACGGAGCACGGAGCACGGCCGAGGACGAACAACTCACCGATCGGGGTCAGAGCCGAACGCTAGGCCGATCTCGCAATCCCACGGATATTGTCTGCAGGTTCAGCCGGTCGCCAACGGGCAGCGCGAGCCGTTTCGGAACGGGGTTTTCGAACGGACTGACTCCTGGGGAAATAGCTAAGGCCCACGGCAATCGCGGTGGGCGCTCGTTCCACAAAGCAATGCCACCGCAAGTCGACTCGAACGGTGTGCTCTGATGAGGTGGGCGTCTTACCTGGACCGATCGCGCGGGTCAGAACGAACCGTCTCGGACTCATGCCTCCAGAGCGGGCCCGGTCAGGCGCCTCGGGGCCACAGCGCATGCAAGTGGTGCACCGGACCGTGGCCGTGGCCGACGTCGAGGGCATCCGCGGCGAGCAGGGCGCCTGTCAGGTAGTCCTTCGCATCCGTCACCGCGCCAGCCCAATCCGGGCGTTGGGGACGCAGCGCCGCGATTGCCGCCGAGAGTGTGCAGCCCGTGCCGTGCGTGTTCCGGGTCGGCACGCGCGGGGCACGAAGCCGGGTGATCGTCCCGTCCACGAGGAGGAGATCCACGCTCTCGGCGCCGCCGAGGTGACCGCCCGTGATGAGCACGCCAGGGCACAGCCGATGGAGCCGCTCCAGCTGGCCGAGCGCCTCCTCCTCGCTGACTGCTGCCTCGTCCTCGCCAAGCAGGGCGGCGGCCTCTGCCAGGTTCGGCGTGACGAGGTCGACGACAGGCAGGAGCTCCTCTCGCAGCGCGGCCAGCGCGTCGCCAGCGAGCAACTGGTCTCCGCTCGTAGCGACCATGACCGGGTCGAGCACAATGAAGGCCGGCCGATGTCGCAGGAGCGCGGCCGCGACCGCCGCGACGACGCCGGCCGTGCCCAGCATGCCGATCTTGACCGCATCGATGCGAACGTCGTCGAAAAGCGTGTCGAGTTGTGCGGTGACAAAGGCCGGGGGAAGGTGGTGGCTCGCTGCCACCCCCTGGGTGTTCTGGGCGACCACCGCGCTGATGACACTCGCGCCGTACACGCCCAGGGCCGAGAACGTCTTCAGATCCGCCTGGCTGCCGGCACCGCCACTGGGGTCGGTGCCGGCGATGCTCAGGACGTTGAAGATCATCGGCGGGGCAGTTGGAGCGACACTCAGACCGCCCTGATCGGCAGGTACACCGAGCTGCCCATGCGGGCGAATTCCGCGGATTTGTCGGCCATCCCCGCCTCGATCGCCTCCAGGCTGGAGAGCCCATTCTCTTCCGCGTACGCCCGGACATCGGCGGAGATGCGCATGGAGCAGAATTTCGGCCCGCACATGGAGCAGAAGTGGGCGGTCTTCGCGGGCTCCGCCGGCAGCGTCTCGTCATGGAAGCTGCGGGCGGTGTCGGGGTCCAGGGATAGCGCGAATTGGTCATTCCAGCGGAATTCGAACCGTGCCTTGCTGAGGGCGTCGTCGCGTTCCTGGGCCCGCGGATGCTGTTTGGCCAGGTCCGCGGAGTGAGCCGCGATCTTGTAGGTGATGACTCCCGTTTTCACATCGTCACGGTTGGGCAACCCCAGGTGTTCCTTCGGCGTGACGTAGCAGAGCATCGCGGTCCCGGCCTGGGCGATGATGGCCGCGCCGATGGCGGAGGTGATGTGGTCGTAGGCGGGCGCGATGTCGGTTGCCAGCGGGCCGAGCGTGTAGAAGGGGGCCTCCTCGCAGAACTCTTCCTCCAGCCTCACGTTCTCCACGATCTTGTGCATCGGCACATGACCGGGACCCTCGATCATGACCTGCACGCCGTGCGACTTCGCGATCCTGGTCAGTTCCCCGAGAGTGCGCAGCTCGGCGAACTGGGCCTCGTCGTTGGCGTCGGCGATGGAGCCGGGGCGGAGCCCGTCACCGAGGGAGAATGTGACGTCATAGCGCCGCAGGATCTCGCACAGCTCGACGAAGTGGGTGTAGAGGAAACTCTCCTCGTGGTGGGCCAGGCACCAGGCGGCCATGATCGACCCGCCGCGCGACACGATTCCGGTGACCCGCTTGGCCGTCAGCGGCACGTAGCGCAGGAGCACTCCGGCGTGGACCGTCATGTAGTCGACGCCCTGCTCGCATTGCTCGATCACGGTGTCGCGGTAGATTTCCCAGGTCAGCTTGGCCGGGTCGCCGTTGACCTTCTCGACCGCCTGGTACAGGGGTACGGTGCCTACGGGGATGGGGGAGTTGCGCATGATCCATTCCCGGGTCAGGTGAATGTCCTTGCCCGTTGACAGGTCCATCAGCGTGTCGGCGCCCCAGCGGGCGGCCCACACCATCTTTTCGACTTCTTCGGCGATTGACGAGGTGACTGCGGAGTTGCCGATGTTTGCGTTGATCTTCACGGCGAACGCCTTGCCGATGATCATGGGCTCGCTCTCGGGGTGCTTGTGGTTCGCCGGGATGACCGCCCGGCCGCGGGCGACCTCGTCCCGCACAAGTTCCGCAGGCAACCCTTCCCGGGCGGCGATGTACGCCATCTCGGGCGTGATGATTCCGGCCCGGGCCCAGACCAGCTGCGTGGCGGCGCCGTCGATGGGCTCCGGTCGCTCCCACTCGTCCCGCATCTTCGGCAATCCGGCATCCAGATCGATTTCGGCGCCCTCGTCGGTGTAGGGGCCCGAGGTGTCGTACAGGTCGAAGTGCTCGTCGTTGCTCAGGTTCACCCGCCGGACCGGTACGGTCATCCCCGGGAATCCGGGTACCAACTCGTACCTTTTCGTGCTTCCCCAGATGGCTCCAGTGGTCACTGTGGACACAGTTGTAGCGTCGTTTGTTCGCATTCTGCAGATCTCCCTACGCCGGCATTACCCGGACAGGTTCAACGGTCGACGGCCCTGGCCGTCCTCTCAGCTCGCTGGTGCGAGCTCCCGTGGTGAGTGGTTGAACCATCAACCATACCGGGCGATTCCGCCTGGCGCATCGGCAGGCCAGCCCCCATGACCTTCCCCCACGCCAGCAGGCCGCCCTGCAGGTGTGTCGTCCGTGCGTAGCCCCGCCGCTGCAGCTCGGCCAGCGTGTCATGCGAACGGCTCCCGGCCTGGCAGTACAGGACGATGTCCCGATTCCGGGAAAGTTCGCCGAGCGCTTCGCCCGACAGGATGCGACCCTGCGCAACCAGCCGGGATCCGTGAATGTGGCCAAGCGCATATTCCGCCGCTTCCCTGACGTCGATCAGGTCGAAGTCCTGGTGACCGGCGTCCCGGGCTGCCAGGCGGTCGCGCAATTCCCGAACGGTGATGGCGCGGGCGTCGCCCGCCTCGGCTCGCGGGGCAACCCCGCAGAGTCGTTCGTAGTCGACCAGTTCGGTGATCGGGTTGCGGGCGGGGTCTCTGGCAATGGTGATCTCCCGCCAGGACGAGGCCAGCGCGTTGAACAGCAGTACGCGTCCCAGCAGTGTCCGTCCGGCTCCGGTGATCAGTTTGACCGCATCCGCCGCCATCACCCCGCCGATGGCGGCGCAGAGCAGGCCCAGGACGCCGCCTTCCGAGCAGGAGAGGGCCGATCCGGCTGAGGGGGCCTCGGGGTACAGGTCTCGGTAGCTCGGCCCGTGTTTCTCCCAGAAGACACTGACCTGCCCGTCGAAGCGGTCGACTGCTCCCCAGACGTGGGGCGTTCCGAGGATGGCCGCCGCATCACTGACCAGGTAGCGGGTGGCGAAGTTGTCCGACCCGTCCACGACCAGGTCGTAACCGGCGAAAAGTTCCAGTGCGTTCGCTGCGTCCAGCCGGGTGTCGTGAAGCCGGACGGTGACGAGCGGGTTGATCCCGGCGACGGCATCGCGGGCGGACGCCAGTTTCGAACGCCCCACATCCGCCACGCCGTGGATCACCTGGCGTTGCAGGTTGCTGAGCTCGACGATGTCATCGTCGACAATGCCGAGCGTTCCTACGCCGGCGGCGGCAAGGTAGAGCAGAACCGGCGAACCGAGTCCGCCGGCACCGACCACCAGGATCCGCGCGTTCTTGAGCCGGCGCTGCCCCAGGACACCGATCTCGGGGAGGACGATGTGCCGGGAGTACCGTTCCAGCTCCTCTGCGGTGAGGCCGGCGGCCGGATCGACGAGAGGCGCCAACGTCGTCGCGGACGCTCCGGCCCGAGGAGTGCTCGCCCTCACAGGTCCGGGCGCCCTTCCATAGCCGACGAGGCCAGCGCATGCTCCCGCTTCGGGATTCGCCCGGCCTGGGCGGCCAGCCGTCCGGCGATGACGGCATGTTTGAAGGCCTCGCCCATCCTGGCCGGGTCCTGCGACCGGGTCACGGCCGACGCCAGCAGAACGGCGTCGCAGCCCAGCTCCATGGCCAGCGCCGCATCCGAGGCGGTACCGATTCCGGCGTCGAGCACGACCGGGACGCCGGCCCGGGAGACGATCATCTCGATATTGTGCGGATTGAGGATGCCCAAGCCGGTGCCGATCGGGGCGCCGAGCGGCATGACGGCGACCGCCCCCAGGTTCTCCAGCCGGAGTGCAAGCACCGGGTCGTCGTTCGTGTACGCGAAAACCTTGAAGCCGCGCGCGACCAGCTGTTCCGTTGCAACCACCAGCTCGACGGCGTCGGGCAGGAGAGTCAGTTCATCGGCGATGACCTCGAGCTTGACCCAGTCTGTTTCCAGCGCCTCCCGGGCCAGTTCCGCCGTGAGCACGGCTTCGCGCGCGGTGAAGCAGCCGGCGGTATTGGGCAGGACCCGGATTCCGTTCTCCACCAGCAGGTCAAAAAGGGACCCCGCCAGGCCCGGGCTGTACCGGCGCATGGCTACCGTCGTCAGCTCGGTACCGGAGGCCAGCAGCGCCGCGCCCAGTCCGTCCAGACTTGGGGCGCCGCCGGTTCCCATGATCAGGCGTGAATTCAGGTGGACGCCATCGATCAGCAGGGAATCGACGCCCGTGGTTTCACTGATTCCCATGTCTATCCTCCTTGCGCGGCTGTGACGATTTCGACGTCGTCGCCCGGTGTGAGGGTCGTTCCAGCCCACTGGCTCCGCGGCACCACGGCGGCATTGCGGACGACGGCGATGCCGAGTCGCTTCCCGTCCGCCGCCTGACCGTCGGACCCCAGCCGGCACCCGGTTACCTCCTGGACCAGATCGGTGACGGTCCCCCCGGCCGGGAGGGCGCGTGCACCGCCGTTGAGGGTGAGGCGGGGCAGCTTCGGTTCAGCCATGCGGGGTCTCCTTGGGGGTGGTCGGTGAAAAACGGTCGGGACGAAACCGCCGCCAGCGGGGGTCCGCCGTGCCGTTCAGGAGCTGCAGGCACAACTGCGCCGCGATGGGTGTGAGCAGCACACCGTGGCGGAAGAATCCCGTGGCGATGATCACGCCCGGGATGTCGCCAGCCGGCTGCCTGCTGGACACCCGCCCGAGCAATGGAGCGTTGTCGGGGGTGCCCGGCCGGGCACGGGCCGTGGCCTCAATGAGTTCCAGTTCGGCGACGGCAGGCACGAGCACCTGGGCATCCCGCAGCAGCTGGTGCACACCACCGGCGGACACCGCAGCAGAGCCGTCCTCGCGCGAGGTGGCGCCGAGCACCACCGTTCCGTCTGGCCGCGGGACGAGATAGACCGGGTTACCCCCCACGACGCCGCGGATGGTGGCGGTCAGCAGCGGCCGGAGATGCGCGGGTATGCGCAGTCGCAGAATGTCACCGTAGACCGGACGCAGCGGCAGCTTCAGCCACGCTGGCAGCCCGCTCAGCTGCGACGCTGCCAGGCCGTTTGCGACGACCACCTCGCCCGCCATGATTGCGGAACCATCCGCCAGTTCGATTCCGGTGACGCGGGAGTCAGCATCCGCCGGGTCGTCGTGGAGCAGCCCGAGGGCGCTCTGCCTGATCGAGTGGTCATGACTCCAGCCTCGCTCAGCGCCCGTGGAGGCGATGGCGGATGCCAGCCGACCGGCCAGCCACCGGGGGTCGACCTGGTGATCCTGGGCAATGCTGAACGCGCTGGACAGCCGAGGGCTGAGCAGGGGTTCCTGGGACCGTGCCTCGCCGATGGTCAACGGTTCCACCGCCAGCCCTCGCCGTAGCTGCGCCTGGCGAAGGTCGGCCAGCGCCTGCCGGTCCGCCGCATCAGCGCCCACGATGATCGTGCTGGTCGGCTGGTACCCGGAGTCCGATCCGTCGCTCCCCAGCGATTGCACGAATGCCGGGTACAACGCGGCTGAGGCGAGTGTCAGCTCGAGCAGGTCCTCTTCCCGATAGTGCAGCTCGCTCACGGGAGCGAGCATGCCCGCAGCGGCATACGTTGCCCCCGTGGCTGGTGCAGGGTCCACGACGGTGACGGTGCGGCCGGATTGCGCCGCGGTCCACGCGATCCCCAGGCCGATGATGCCGGCGCCGATAACGGCGACGTCCACGGTGCGCTCACTCAAGCGACGATTCCTTCCCTACGCCGGTACTAGCCGGATCAGGTTACGTTGTGTACACAACACGGTCGGCCGGTAATTGAGTAACCGTTGCCCTCTCAGCCTGTCTCCCGATGTGGTGCAGGCTCCCGCAGATCGCCTTTATTGTAGTTCAAATGAACCACGACCACGCCCAGCTCTACCTCTGCACCGACGCCCGGAAGGACCGCGGTGATTTCGCTGAGTTCCTGGATGCCGCTTTCGCCGGGGGCGTCGATATTATCCAGCTGCGGGACAAGACTCTGGAGGCTGCCGAGGAACTGGAGCTTCTGGACGTCCTCCGCCACGCCGCACAGCGCCACGGAAAGCTCTGGGCCGTCAACGACAGGGCGGACGTCGCCTTCGTCTCTGACGCCCCGGTTTTCCACATCGGCCAGAAGGATCTTCCGCTCGCTCACGCCCGGCGGCTGCTCGGCGACAGGACCGTGATCGGCCTGTCCACACACACGCGGGAGCAGATCGATCTGGCCGTGGCGTCAACGAGCCTCGACTACTTCTGTGTCGGCCCGCTCTGGTCGACCCCGACCAAACCAGGCCGCGTCTCGGTGGGTCTTGACCTGGCCACGTATGCCGGCCGAAGAGTCCGTGCGGGGGAGAGACCCCTGCCCTGGTACGCCATTGGCGGAATTGACCTCACGAACATCGATCGGGTTGTGGCGGCCGGCGCGAGCCGCGTTGTCGTTGTTCGCGCGATCACCGAGGCGGAGGACCCGCGAGAAGCGGCTCAGAAACTCCGCGCCCGCCTTCCGCGACTTGATTGATTGATTGATTGATCTAATTTCGTGGGACCTGAAGCGGAGCCCGGTTACTTGCTTCCGGACTAAGCCTGTGCAGAGTGAACCTGCCCATTCCTTCGGTGAGGACCGTGTGGCCGTCGAACACGGCCTTGGCCGCATCGAGGCTGTCGCCTCCACGATCGCGTAGCCGTTCAGATCGGCTGAGGCGACCGGTGAACCGTCGTCAACGACGACCGACTTTCACTGTTTGCGGACGCGTCAGGATGCCTCGAACGGCGCCCGGATGCCGCCCGGATGTCGCCATAAGTCATGATGTCAACCGCGGTTCTCCGCGTCAGCGGCCGGTGACGGCCAAGGACGCTCAATGCCGACCGCGGACACGTCGATGACAGCAGCGGGACTGCACTGGGCGGAACTACACCACTCCTCGGGACGCAGACGGTCCACGCCGACCGCAGACGCGCCTCAGGCAGTCTGCGTCGAGAACGATTCCAGGAGCTGGCCGCAACCGATCCGATCGACCGACCCTGCCAGCTGAGTCAGCAATGCATCGCCCACCGCCTCCGAGTTCGCGATGAGGAGGTCAAGGACTGCAATTTGGCTGTCTATCAGCACAGCGTCCTCGTCGATATGCACGGGCCCGTGGGCGCGCGCGATGCCGAGGAGATTGCCGACCCGGGTCTCCGCGACCAGACACAAACTGAGGTAATCGTCTTGCTGAGACAACGTGTCATTGAACGCGGTGGCTGCCTGCTCTTCGGGTACAGCGTGGCCGATCAGGGCTTTGAAAGCTTCTCGGTGTCGGGATCCGAGGGGCTGAATGAGGAACTCGTCTGTAACCACGCGTGTGCCTGCCTTTGCATCGAACCTGGGTCCAGGGGATTCCTGGCACTTCTGCTCAAGCGTCTCGCTCTTGCTCGCGTGGAGATAGGGCATAAGGTCACGGACGAGGCGACCGCAGCGCCGAGCATGACCGGGATGTCGATGGCGATGAGAGGCGCGTCGATCGAAACCCCGTCTGGGGGAACCAGCGCGGTCGCGCCAAGAATGAACACGATGTTGTAGACACTGCTGCCCAGCAGGTTGCCCACGGCGATGTCGCGCTCCTTGTGCAGCGTGGCCACCATCGCGGTGACCAGCTCCGGAGCCGAGGTGCCCATCGCCACAATCGTGAGCCCGATGAAGGCCTCGGACACGCCAAATCCGCGCGCCATCTCGACCGCGCCATCGACGAGCCAGTCCGCACCGACCACGATGACAGCGATGCCGGCCAGGAGCCAGACCGAATCGCGCACCAGCTGCCCGGTGAAGGCGAGCTCCCGTTTGGGCGTGCCGTATTCTCGGGCGAACTCGGTGCGCACGGCGATGGTCTCCCGCCGCGCGGCCCGCACGATGAGAGCGGTGTAGGCCACACCGAGCAGGATCAGGATGCTACCGTCGAGTCGGTTGAGCAGCCCATCCGCGGCGAGAAACAGAAGTAGAACGGCCGCGCCGACGATCATCGGCAGATCGAGCAGCAGTGTCTGCGACCGCAGCTTCAGCGGCTGCAGGAGCGCAACCAGACCGAGGATCAAGAGCAGGTTGAGCGTGTTCGTGCCGGCGATGTTCCCGACGCCGCGCGAGCCGCTGCCGCGCTGGGCCGCGTCGATACCAATCGCCAGTTCCGGCGCGCTCGTGCCGATGGCCACAATCGTGACGCCGATGACCATTGGTGAAATCCCGAATCGCGCGGCGATCCGGGTGCCGCCGCGCACCACGAGCTCCGCACCGCCGATCACGGCGAGCAGGCCGATGACGAACACGCCGAATTCCAGCATGTGCCGTGAGTACTCGCGGCTCGAGAGTGACCGTTGACCGTTGCCCGTTCGCCGGCGTCGGCCAGGCGCCGACTTCACCCCAGAACCGGCGCATGTTCGGCCTCATCATCGTTCTCCCGCTATCCCCGCTACAGACCGGCGACACCTTCGCGGCGCAGGACTGGCCGCTGCCCAGTGCAGCGGATACCACGCAACAGAGCAGCGGGGGACTGGTCGCCCAGCTCCGGGTTCATGCCCTGGAACCACGCTGGATCGTCTTCGCGCTCTCGCGCTCAACCAGAATGCCGGCAACGCAATAAGAGGTACGCAGTCTCTGTACGGCGTCTGCACCAGGCGCACGGGAGCCTTTCGCCCATTCAGTCCTCGTACGCGCGGCGACCTGGGTGCCTGGCGGGAACGGGGATACTCATGCCCGCAATTGGTACGAAACCCGATGCGGGCAGGTAAGGTGGTGCCGAAGCTCACAAAACTCACAGATCCAACAAAACTCACAAGATACACAGCCACTCACAAGGAACCCACCATGGAGAACCCATTCCGGCCCTCAGCCGGCGCGACACCGCCGGAAATCATCGGCCGCGCAGGCCTTCTCGACGAGTTCGACTACGGCCTACGCCTGGGCTCAGGGGCGCCGGGACTCCTCACCATCTTCACCGGTGCCCGTGGCATTGGCAAGACCGTCATGCTCGGTGCCGCCCACGACATGGCCAGGGAACGCGGATGGGCCGTGATCTCCGAGACGGCCACCGGCGGTTTTATGGGGAGGATCGGCGAATCCATGCGCCAGCTGGCCGAAGAACTCGGCAACGGACCGCAGGGTCGCCGGATCACCGCGGTCTCCGCCGCCGGCTTCAGCCTCACGACAGAACTCCCGCCCGAACGCCAGGTCGCGTGGCGGAACCTCGCCGAAGAACTCCTCCGGCTCCTCCAGGGCTGTGGTACCGGCCTGGTCATCACCGTGGACGAAATCCACGCCGCTGACCGTGCCGAACTGGCGCAGCTAGCCGCCAGTGTCCAGCACCTGATCCAGGACCGGCTTCCCATCGGACTGGTCTTCGCCGGACTGCCGGCCGCGGTGTCGGACCTGCTCAACGAAGGCGTGGCGACATTCCTCCGCCGCGCTGACAAGATCGACCTGCATGCAGCCGCAGTCCGGGACGTGGAGACATCGTTCGCCGACACGTTCGCGACGGCGGGATTCAACATCTCACCTGCCCTGGTCCGGCAAGCCTCCGAAGCGACAGGGGGATACCCATTTCTCATCCAACTGGTCGGCTACTTCCTCTGGAGGGAAGCCGAAAACAACGAGGGCGCGCTCGACGCGGAGGCGGTTGGCAGGGCCATTGAAGCCGCCCACCGACGCAACGCACGCACCGTGATCGAAGCTGCTCTCTCCACAGCCTCACCCAAAGACATGGAATTCCTTCAGGCCATGGCCAAAGACGACGGACCGTCGGCCACCGGCGACATCGGACAACGGCTGGGCGCCAAGACAAACCTTGTCGCCAACTCCCGGACACGGCTCCTGGCCGCCG
>MCHG01000387.1_pt1 | contig 13974 bp, 14 predicted proteins | sample 787351 | NCBI WGS metagenome assembly MCHG01 (sample SAMN05430296, study PRJNA330682) | permafrost metagenome | biome: Cold desert; feature: permafrost; material: soil; isolation source: enrichment culture inoculated with soil incubated with H2/CO2 at 20 degrees... ... | reverse complement strand
TAGCCAAAACAATACGTAGTTTACTATATATTCTTTTTAACGTGACAGGGCACGTGGAGTGCGTGGTAGTGCTATATATGCCTTGAGTGAAGGGCTTGGTATGAGCGGGCTTGAGAAGGCGTATAGTCTTTTTATAGTGACAGGCGTGTTTGTGGGAATATATTTTTCATTTGTATTGCCAGACCGTCAGGTCTGGTTTTTTTTTTTGTTCGATATGAGGATAGAATATTATTTGAGACCCATTCATACTTGGATGAATCACAGATTTAGATTAATTTTGATTCTGTGTATTCAGAATATTACTGGGTCGAGTGCGGGGGGATTTTTAGGGATTATTCACTGGGAAATTAAGAGGACATATTTAATGCGTTGGTTAAGAAGATGGAAAAACCGAGGAAAATCTCGGCATGTATGGATTAGAGAGATGAACGCGAGTGGATGTTAAAGGAACTGGAAATATTCTTAGAATTGATTATAGATAAATTCTGGTGTATTCGATAAATCTGCGGTTAGAAAATAATAAGCAATTATAAAAATCATGACGGAAAATCGAATGGTGTATACCGTTATGTTAAGCAACTTACTCTTTTTCATTTGCTCTATTAGAGGTATTAACAAATCATTCCAAAATGGTTGATTTTGCAAAATTGTAGATAGCTTCATCTAAGTACACCCAGCCTTTCCATCCAAGATGCATAATGTCTTTTAAGAAGTACTTTTCATATTCTTTGTCGGAAAAATCCGCAAGATCAATATTATTTTCACCGGCGATCTTTCTTATTCTTTCATAATAAGCTTTCCTTTGATTTTTGTCATATCCCGCATAATCATACCAATAGGCATTCATAGGAACGCTGACGATCATAACCTCTATATCCAATACTTTTGCTAAATCAATAAACAACTGCAAATCACTGAATTCCGGTGAATTTTTTATATACCCTTTATAGGAATTTTTATAAGTCATGTAATCATTTTTCATATACTTATCGAAATATTCATCATAAGCATAAAATTGATTATTCGTGGAACTTTCTTTTCCTTGCTGTTCTGCATTCTCCATCATTTTTTTAAAATCGATGGTGTCCGCTTCAGGTTGCTTGGTATTGTTGGTATTGTTTGTCTTGTCTGTATTGCTTTTTAACGAATTAATCAATGCTTTCTTATCTTTCAATTCAAAGAACGCGTTTTTTACACTTGTTGCTGTTTTAGCAAGTATATTTTCAATAGATAATTCAACTAATGTATTTTTTTCATTGTCACTAACTTCTATTACTGTAACTTCATTTTCAACGGAGGATTGATAATGAAGTTGTTCATAATGTGATCTTTCATATCTCTCAATTGTATCGAGTGAATTCTTATTATTACTTAACAGCTCTTTCGTCCTTGCGATAACTTTATTTTTAGTTTCAGGATGAATTCGATCATTCTTTATAAATTGCTCCATTAGGCTTTCACTATAGACACTTTGAAAGGACTCTATTGCTCCTTTTTCTGAAAACCATTGCGGAGAGACGATGATAACCACTTTATTATTCTTAATTTGCTGATCCATTGCTCCGAGGGCTATTGAATGAACTAAACTCTGGTAGTATCCTTGCCCAAAGAGGGTAACAGTAAAAGGTGAATTACCTTTATTGAAAACCTCGGTTGGAAATGAGTTCTCGTTATAGCGTGATAATTCCGACGAACCCATAACCAGAATATTATTATCCTGTCCTGTGAGTATTTTATTCATTACATAATAGTTGTTGAAATTTTTACTTGATCCTTCATAAGTTAAGTTCTTGGCCTCAAGATCTTTAATTTTTTTGTCATAATCTAAATTTATAAAAGAATATGTACTTATAGAGATGATAACAGCCAATATAAAAGCTATCAGTTTTTCCATTATAACTCCTTTTTCTTATATCCTGATTAATTTACCAGAGAAGAGGAAAAATCCAAAGAATACAAGAATCATTGTTATCACCCATGAGATCAGTTTATAGATCGTATAATCCTTGTATTTCTTATAAAACGCAGACTTCTTTTGGTATAGGTCTGTCAGAGCCAGAAGAATCCCGTGGTATAGCCCATAAAGGATATAGTATACGGTAAGTCCATGCCACAATCCCATCACAACCATATTAATTATATAACCTATACTCGTTGCTGTAATTTTCGATTTAAATATTTTTTTCTTTATAAACTTTATCATTAATCGTGTGAACAAAAAATCTCTGAACCAAAATGATAAGGTTATATGCCATCGATTCCAGAAATCTTTAATATCCACGCTTAGAAAGGGCTTATTGAAGTTCTCAGGTATTTTTACCCCGATAAGGTATCCCGTGCCTATAGCAAGTAAACTATAACCTGCAAAGTCAAAGAATAGATATAATCCATAAAGAAATGCGTATGCAACCTGGGGCCTTAGCGATAATAAATCTAGTTTTTCCATATATCCAAAGATGATGTTTGCTATAACGAATTTATAGAGTATACCTTGAGTGAATTTAAATAAACCCGTTCCTAAGAGTTCAAGATATTCTTTTTTAGAAATTTTTGCATTCAAATCACTGACAAATCTTCGACTTCTGTCGATTGGACCTGAACTAATCGTTGGAAAGAATAACATAAAGTTAAGATAATCAATAACTTTTATTTCCTTAATCAATCCGTCATATGTTTCTATTGTGATTTGGAGACTCTTGAATGTCAGATAGGATATACCCAAAAATCCAAAGAGATTATGACCAAAGAATCCGCTAACTTTGTAGAGAATCAGTGGTATTAGTGAAAGAATTAATGCTGTGTAATATATTTTTTCATTTTTTTCAATTATAGCTCTTAAGTATAAGTAAAGTTTTATGAGGATGAATTCGTATACTATATAAATTGACAAGTATAGAAGATGCCATGGATTATCTTTCGTTGCTAAATAGACAACAAAAGTAGAAATTAACAAAACAATATATTTCTTGCTAAGGCCAAGGAAATTAATGATGATTATGGGAACTAGAAAGAACAGAAGCAGTATGAAAAAGTATAAGTCTCCGTAATACGTCATGCTGTGTTCCACCCAACACCTTTCTGCCGACTTTCCCGTAATCATCCTTGGGAGTGATTATAATCATTGTTTCTCCCTCTTATTCACAATATCTTACTTCGTATTCAGTTAAGGATTAGGTCAAACCTCTTTTTCAAGACTCTAATTTCTGGATATACAGACCGTTGTATTTTCCATGCTGCAATTTTATTCGACATATATAGCTTAGATACCTCTAAAGGCTATTGCTTTCCTATAATTTGTCTGTGCTTTGAGTGTCTCACTTCCGCTTTACGTTCGTTTGGGGGATAGGTACTTGAGGAAATAAAAGGGAGCAAATCCTTCAATTGGCGAACGTAGGCTAAGTGCCTTGAGGCCCTCGCCCCCGAACAGTGCTCGATGCAGAGTCTCTTCTAACTGGGCGAAATATGCCGGGGTAAAGTTTTAGCCAAAGTACTGGGCTAGGTAACTCATATTGGCACTTAGATACCCTCTCGAAGAAGAGATGTAAATTGTTTCGAGAAATTCTTAAATTGGGGATTAATTGACTTTAACTTTTTACGCTTTGAAAAAATACGGTAAAGAAAACTGAAAATTCTTCTGTATAGCGTATAATGTATAAATTTAACATTGTTTTTACATTTCCTTAATTGTTAATTAATGTTTATAACTTATACTGATAATTAGAATTTAACAATTCCATATCACATTGAGTAAGTAAGGTAATCTATGTCAGGTTTCAAGAAATCTTTGCATTTTCTTAGTGGCGTTATCCTTAATCTCTCAAAATAATTTCAGATCATTACTAATAAACGGGGTGGAATAAGATGCTAGAAAAAATTTTTCTGGATAGGGTGGTCAAGCAGTTGGCTGATGTCACCAGCTATCAATTCATTATTTGCGATGAGAATGCAGTAATTATTGCAGATTCTGCAAACAAGCGAATCGGCAAAAAGCACAAGGGTGCTGAGAGTATACTTTCAGGCATGAATGACGAATTTATTGTAACTAAAGAAATTGAGCTACAAACACAGGGGGTATCGAAAGAAGGTTACAGTCGAGCTATTTATAAAAACGGTAAAAGAATTGGCACTATTGGCGCAGCTGGAGATATAAACAATTTAATACCTGCGATTAAAATTGCAGATTGGTGGATGGCAACACAATTAAATTTAGAAGACAATAATAAATCAACACAGAGTGCAATTGAGCAAACAGTTGCTGCGACAGAACAGCTTTCTGCTTCATCTGATAATGTTTATCATTTAGCAAAAGAAATTCAATCAGAGTCGACAAAAATTACTGAAGTGGTTAAATTTGTTAAAAACATTGCAGCTCAAACAAATTTATTGGGTTTAAATGCTGCAATTGAGGCAGCAAGAGCTGGAGACGCTGGAAGGGGCTTCAATGTTGTTGCGGATGAGATAAGAAAGATGAGCACTCAAAGTAAAAAAGCAGCAGAAGAAATAACGGAGTTCTTAAGCGGATTAGGGACAAATATGGTGGCCATGAGTACTTTAATGTCTGAATTATCTTCGGCAACACTACACATAGCAAAAGGAATGCAAGAACTACAAGTCAAAGTGAATAATGATCAAGCTTAGTAGAGCTGGCTTAGAAAAGGTTAAGAAAAATGGCAGCGAAGTCCAGAAGAACCAATATTGAATACACCCACAATGCCTTGGCGAGATATGATTCGATTGGTTAGGGAACGGTAATCACCAAAGTTTAGATTAGGCTTCCGCTAATGGCTTGGCGGAAGCCTTTAAGTATCCCCCCTCCAGCAGCCATGCGATGAATTGCTCCCCATCCACTTCTATGTGACCAATGTTGAAGATAATAAGAGCAAGGCTCTAAATGCAACTGCGTGGTTCCAGAATTCGTGCAGTAAACTTTATCGATTGTTTGGATCTCTTTAAGTGTTGCAATTATTATGACGTATGCCCGATTCGCCAGGCGCCGCGGAGTTAGTGTGAGATTATTCTTGGTTTTCATAATTGCTGCTAATAGCATTTATTTCTCCGCCTAGGAGCACTATTAGAGTACTCATGTATAACCAGATTATTAGAGCAATAACTCCGCCTAAACTTCCATAAATCTTTTCATAATTTGCAAAGCTATTTACATAGAAAGAAAATAATAAAGAAGTGGTGACCCATCCAACAGTCGAAAAAATGGCACCTATAATAATATTATTAAATTTCAACTTTTTATTTGGTACATAACTGTATAGTAAATAAAATGTAATTAACATTAAGGTAAAGGGAATGACAAATCTTAAGAATGACCAAATAACACTAAATAAAGTTTGTGCTCCTATTAATCCAAATACATAAGACCCTATAATTTCCCCAAATACGAGCATAATAATTGCAACTATTATCATAACGGTTATACCAATGGTGGACATAAGCGCTATAAAGTTCAGTTTCAGAAATTTACGGTCCTCCTTTACTGAATAGGAGTTATTAAGACCTCTTATAACAGCAGATATTCCATGAGAAGCAGCCCAAAGACTTCCAAACATTCCTAAAAGTAAAAGAGTTTTACTTTTAGCTTGCACAGTCTGTACTAACATATCTTTAACTAAAATAGCAGAATCATTAGGAAGAAAGGTATTAAAGTTTGTAATTAATAATTCACTCGAAAGAGGGGTGAAGCTTAACATATTAATTAAGAAAAGTAAAAAAGGAAAAAAAGCTAATATCAAGTAGTAGGTTATTTGAGCACTCATTGCGGGCAAATCAGCCTCTTTATATCTAAATATTAGTTGTCGTATATATTTAAATATCATGGAACTTCTTAATTTTTCAAACATATGACTTCCTCCTCTATTTACTTAGCTCTTACTTGAATGGAGTGATCAACGTTACAATAATTGAAAGTTTCGGTTGCTTTGATACCTATTTATAACATATACAGCTGAAATTTGACACTTTCTAGTTATATCCATCTTTAGTTGAACGAGTTCACTTATTGACTTATAGCATAGGGGGGTATACTATATTACTAGAGGTGATTAATATGGATTCAGAAGAAAAAAAGGCCCATTCGTGTTCGGTTTGTCAGAGTGAAGGGGAGAATCAAGCCGAACGAACGAGTCCCCATGATGATAAAACGATCAAAGAACTCGTAACCCGTATGAATCGCATAGAAGGACAAATTCGGGGAATAAAAGGTATGATCGAACGCCACGGTTATTGTGATGATGTTCTAAATCAGATTTCCTCCGCTCAATCCGCGTTAGATGGTGCGTCCCGATTACTCTTAGAGAAACATATGAAATCATGCGTCAAAGATCAACTCCAGGCCGGAGATGAACAGGTAATAGATGAAGTTCTTAAAACAATCTTTCGCATGATTCGCTAAGATAAATAATATCAGAGAGAGGCGCCTTAGGGAGGAATAATAGATGACGGAACATATGATCCCAGAAGAAAAAGAAATTCAAGTCTATGGCATGAGCTGTGAGCATTGTGTCAACCAGGTCACTAAGATTTTGGAAAAGCTTCCGAGTGTGGAGCGTGTCCAGGTATCCCTAGAAGATTCTAAGGCTACCTTTGACTGGGATCCAAAACAGGTCAAAATGGCTGATATTCGTCGAGAAATTGAGGAAGCAGGTTATACGCTCGAAAAACCTACTGAGGGACAGGTAGATCAGGAAAAGGGCGATAACACCCCTGAAAATCTAGTGAAGTCCGAAGAGACAACGGGTATGGACCCAAGTTTAATTGCTATTAACTCTATAATAGCTGGCGTAGAAGAACAAAAGCAACAATTTAAAATTAGTGGGATGTCCTGTGCGAATTGCGCTTTGACGATTGAAAAGGGTCTCAAATCTATGCCTGGAGTTAAAACTGTTGCTGTCAACTTTGCAACGGAAAAACTTACTGTGGAAATGGATCCATTGGTGGTTAAGGAGCAAGATCTCTTAACTAAGATCAAAGACCTAGGGTATGCTGCTAAAAGCGAGGACAAAGGAAAGCTGCAATTCAAAGTGGGTGGTATGACTTGTGCAAATTGTGCCCTAGCGATAGAGAAAAAGCTTAGAGGCACACACGGAGTACAAAACGTTGCTGTTAACTTTGCTAGTGAATCGGTTTCCGTTGAGTTTGATCCAGGTCTTGTGAATAACAAAGAAATCTTCGATCAAGTCAGGGATGCAGGGTATAGTCCTATTGAAAACAAGGGTGAAAGGCAAGACGACCGTACCGCGATTAAACAGCGGAATTGGCTCATTTTCAGTGCGGTACTTTCTTTCCCTATTATGCCCCTTATGTATCTTCCCATGGCAAGGCCTGTAATGTATACAATTCTTGCTATGGCAACCCTTGTACAGTTTACAGCCGGTTGGACATTTTATCGTGGTGCTTATCACGCTTTGAAAAATCGTTCAGCCAATATGGATGTCTTGGTTGCCCTAGGAATTACGGCAGCTTATGGGTATAGTCTGATGACGACGTTGCATATGTTCTTTCCGACGCTGTTCTTCGAAGGCCCTAATTTCTTTGACACCTCAGCTCTGTTGATTACGTTCGTGCGTTTTGGGAAATATCTCGAGGCAAAGGCGAAAGGGCGGGCAGGTCAGGCTTTAAAACGACTGTTAGAGTTACAGGCCGATAAAGCACGCTTGCTTGTTAACGGTGAAGAAAGGGAAGTCGCTGCCTCAGATCTAACAATAGGTGACATTGTCATCGTTAAATCTGGAGAAAGAATACCACTCGATGGCGAGATTGTTGAAGGACAAGCTAGCATAGACGAGGCGATGGTGACCGGAGAATCCATTCCTGTCGACAAAGGAATAGGGGATCCTGTGATCGGGGCGACGATAAATCGTTCAGGAAGTATTAAAGTTAAAACGACTAAGATAGGTAAGGATACGGTACTTTCTGGAATCATCAAAATGGTGGAAGATGCCCAAGGGGTAAAACCTCCTATTCAACGACTTGCGGATACTATTTCAAATTACTTTGTGCCAACAGTTGTGGCTATTTCACTTATTACCTTTTTGGTCTGGTATTTCGCGCTGCAGTCATCATTTGTTTTTGCTTTCACGGCGGCTATTGCTGTTTTGGTGATCGCTTGTCCCTGTGCTTTAGGACTGGCTACTCCTACAGCTATTATGGTGGGCAGTGGGATAGGATTAAACCGAGGAATCTTATTTAAATCCGCAGCGGGACTGGAAGGGATTGCTCACCTACAAGTGATTGGTTTTGATAAGACGGGGACGTTGACCAAAGGGACTCCCGAAGTGACGGATATAATTCCCTATGCTCTATATTCGAAACAGGATGTTCTCAGAATTGCGGGAGCAGGCGAAAATCCCTCCATTCATCCCTTGGCACAAGCGGTCGTCGCGGAGGCTAAGAAAGAACAGCTTGCGATTCAAGACGTGATGGATTATAGCGAAGAGGGCGGTTATGGAGTTACCTGCGCCTTTGAAGGACAGACTCTACTCATTGGAAACATCAAGTTGATGCAATTGAACAGCGTGGATGTTAAAGAAGCTGAAGCAGATTTTCAGCGCCTTGCCGAATCGGGCAAAACGACCAGCTTTGTTGCCTTAGGAGGCCAAGTGATTGGGCTCATCGCGCTGGCGGATGTGGTTAAAGAGAGCACAAAAGAGGCCATTGACCGACTGCATAAGTTAGGTTTAAAGACTTTTATGATTACGGGGGACAATAAGAAAGTCGCCCATATGGTTGGAGAACAGGTTGGTATTGACGAAGTTATTGCCGAAATCTTACCCCAAGATAAAATTAATATTATCAAGAAATATCAAGACCAAGGGTTTAAGGTGGCGATGGTGGGGGATGGGATTAATGACGCCCCAGCCTTAGCCCAATCCGATATTGGAATTGCCATAGGTTCAGGGACGGATGTGGCCAAGGAAACAGGGGATGTAGTGTTAGTCCGCAATGACCTCCTTGATGTGGAGCGGGCTATTCGCTTAGGACGAAAAACACTCAGTAAAATAAAGCAAAACCTTTTCTGGGCCTTGATTTATAATGTGATTGGTATTCCGATTGCCGCTGGTGTTCTGTATCCCTTAACTGGGGAACTATTACCTCCTGAGTGGGCAGGACTTGCCATGGCTTTCTCATCCGTGTCCGTTGTAACCAGCTCTCTCATGTTGAGAAGGTATGACAAAAGATTAGAAGGTTAACCTTAATATAGAGTTATAAATAGTCTAATGCACAATTTAAGGACATTAGTAAGTTATCCTCTACTGGAAATCAAATTGTGCCATTAGAGGAGAGAAATACAAAAATACTGAAGCACTTCGTCATCTGGCTTCTGGCCACTGACATCTGACTTCAGTTAAGCGAGGTGAAAAAAATGAGCGAAACCATACTTAAAATTGAAGGCATGACTTGCAACCATTGCAAAATGAGAGCAGAAAAAGCACTCCAAGCAGTAAGCGGTGTCGAAAGCGTTAAAGTCGATCTCTCGGCCAAAGAAGCCGTTGTAACCGGTGATGCGGAGCGTGCAAATCTCGTTAAAGCTATTAAAGATGCGGGGTATAGTGTTGTAGAATAACGAAAAAACACCTAGAGGAAACGGATGGAACGATTAAATAGGAGCTTATAGCTCCTATTTTTATTATTTGTTTTAAGTCATAAAATGTTATAATAACGTAGAAAGAACCCTAGGCAAGGAGAGTTTATGATCGGTTGGAGAATTATTAAGACAGGAATAGCTGTTGCACTATGTATATGGATTGCGCAATTACTCAAATTTGAATATCCGTTTTATAGTGCTATTGCGGCCGTTATAGCTATGCAAGCTACGATTGAAGGATCTTTGAAAACTGGAGTTAACCGTATGAAGGGCACGATCGTCGGTGCCTTTACGGGCTATGTGTTTGCGCTTGTTATGTTTAACAGTCCTTGGTGGACTGGGTTAGGCCTAATTGTAACAATGACGATCGTAAAATTTATGAAATGGTCAGAAGCAATGAATATTGCGAGTATTGTGTTCATAGCTATTTCAGTTCAATTGACAGGAAAACCACTCGATTACGCAGTTAATCGAATCATTGATACCGCCCTAGGGATTATCGTAGCTTATTTAGTTAATCGATTGGTTTTCCCACCTCGTTATCACAAGGAAACGGAAAAAAGCTTTCAGGATGCTAGGCATCTCGTTATCCGCTTATACCAGACAGCATTTAGAGCACTGCTTGATATTCAGGTCGCAGTGGACGCTGAAGAAGTTGACAAATTAATAGACAATTTAGAAGAGGCTCAAGCTTTTGTGGCTTTGGTACAAAAAGATCCTGCCTCAAAGAAAAGCGGAGAAGTCCGATTTTACGAACGGTATGTCAATCCGCTGATCCGTTTGGATCAAATGAGGATTACCGTTGAACAAATGATTCATCTCCGACTAGTTTGGCAGTTTCCAATTTCAGCGAAACTTCATACGGATTTAGTGCAAGTCCTGAACCGCAGTTATTCCTTCCTATCCTTAATTACGAATCCTACAGAGTTTTCAGCGATAGGTGCCTATGAACAGACGATTGAAATGCTTGAAAAGGTACGGATAAGGGTGATCAAAGATCACAAGGGAACATATGTAGGACTTAACAAGCAATATATTCTAGAATTGTTGGATTGGATCGAAAAGTTGATCGAGGCCACGTCTGGGTGTTTAAGATTATCCCCATGAGTATGTACCTGTGACATCTAACGTATAATAAGAGGGATATCTTTCGATATCCCTCTTATTTGAAACAAAGCCTTTGTTAGTTTTTTAGAAACCGAATCATGTTAGATTTTGCTTCCACCTTTAAGGTGTTCTTCTGCAAATTGAATCATCCGCTTGGTCATTTGGCCACCGACAGAACCGTTTTCGCGGCTTGTGCGGTCACCACCGAGTTGTAGGCCCATTTCATTTGCTACTTCATACTTAAATTGATCCAATTGTTGTTTAGATCCTTGAGCTGCGGGTGTATTGCTGCTTCTTTCTCCTGCCATGATAGGTACCCTCCTTTAAAATGTTTGTGTAGTGGAACATTCTTATTATGTGCAAGAGGAATTAAATTACTCAGGTAATTATTGCTACAAAATAGAGCCTTTTCCTTTTATGAGAATATGAATTGGTTATCATATGATTGAGCTAGTGTAGGGTCAAATAGAGGTTGATTTTGCCTAAAGTAAGGTTTAAAATTAGATAATGGATAAATTCGATATTAGAAACATAGGAGGAGCCATACCATGATCTTAAAGATGAAGGAACCAGTAAACACATGGACCCATTTTATTTCATTTGTGGCTGCGATTGTGGGACTGATAATTCTCATTATCTTGTGCAGAAACAGTCTTTCCAAACTTATTACTATGACGATATATGGAATGAGTCTAATATTACTTTATGGGGCTAGCTCCCTCTATCATTGGGTTCGGACCACACCACAGAAAGAACTTCTCCTTAAAAAAATAGATCATATTGCCATTTACTTTTTAATTGCCGGCTCCTATACGCCAGTTTTTTACTATGGACTCGAAGGCGCATGGCGCTGGGCGATGCTCATTTCAGTTTGGTCCTTAGCCTTGCTTGGTATGGCCTTGAAAATTTGGTTTATTCATGCACCTCGCTATGTATCATCTGCGTTTTATGTGTCGCTGGGTTGGATCGCCTTAGTTCCATTCTTACAACTCATCAAACATTTACCGGTGGGAGCCATAATCCTCATGGCAGTCGGGGGCGTGTTATATACTATGGGGGCAGTCATCTATGCAACTAAAATCTTTGATTTCTTTCCGAAACGCTTTGGCTTTCATGAAATATTTCATTTGTTTATTGCCGCTGGAAGTGTTGTTCATTTCATTATGATTCTTATGTACATTGTCCCAATGAATGGATAGTACACATCCTTGTTATCTTAAAACAACAATTAGCCTCTCAGCTTTAAATAAGCTGGGAGGCTAATTGTTGTTTTAAGACTTTAGTTGAACAATTCACTAATTATCTTGATCAGTGCAAAAAGCAGCCGCCTCTTCTGCACTGTAATCCTCATACACAAGTTTAACTAAACCTGGATAATAAGTATCAAATCCCAGCACACCGTTCCAAACGATATTTAGTACCTGATCTTTCGAAGGTTCCGCATCTGCTAAATCAAGGTAAGTGCGATACCTAATTTCCCCGTTATCCATATCCATTTCAAAATTACCATTGGCGAGTTCATAATTAACACGGCTCATAAAATCACAGACTTCAAGACGCTTGGAGAGCGGGATTTTTTGCTTAATATGTGTGTTACAAAGTAAAGACTCTTGCTCTTCATCAACAAGAAGGAAAGCGTGGAAATTAGTGTTAATCCCTCGGATATCAAGTTTGATGATTTCATTTTTATTGTCAAAATCGAATTCCCAGCCGTTTTGGGTTAGTATCTCATAGAGCACCCGAAACAAGGACATCTTACCATCCTCCTATATCTGAGCTTCTTGCATACAGATTCAACATGGAGGCGCTTAATTCCTTCCCGAATAGGACACCTAAATAAAAATATAATTTTCAGAAAAAGCAGGCTTTTCATACAAAGATCACGAATTATATTTAAGATAAAAGTCTCCTAAGGAGGGGTCTTATGCGTTCACTAAAACAGCAAATTCTTGTTCTTATGCTTGGTTCACTATGTGTTTTGGCTATAAGCTTTATCGTTGTTTTCGGGTGGCATATGCGGGTACGAGCAGTGGATGCAGCAATCGTTAAGGCAAATACTGATATAGCAACAGGCATGGAAATCATTAACTTCAGTAACCCTGGTCCATGGCATGTTCAAGACGGAATGCTTTACAAAGGAAAAACTCAAATTTCTCATAACACGGATCTCGTTGATCATTTAGCAGAATTAACTGGTGATACAGTGACTTTATTTCTTGGAGATACCCGAGTCGCCACCACCGTACGTACTCCATCTGGAGAGAGAGCGACAGGAACAAAGGTGTCGGATATTGTTGCACAGAAAGTCTTAAAAAATGGGCAGATTTACCTTGGCGAAGCAAATGTCGTCGGGGAACTCTACCAGACTGCCTACGAACCGATTCGCGATATCAATGGGGATATTATCGGGATTTTTTATGTGGGGATTTCTAAAAGTTATGCGCAGTCTTTTATCGTTTATTCTTCAATCCGATTGGCGTTGCTCGGGTTGGGATTGACCCTCCTTGTTGGCTTAGTAACATGGTTTTTCATTCAGAGAGTCGTTATTCGCCCGTTACATGAAATTACACTGGGGACGCGTGATGTCGCCACAGGACATGCTACTGAAAAAGTCAACGTAACTGGTCCTAAAGAAATCGGTGACTTGGCAGTTGCTTTTAATCTGATGGTAGAACGGTTAGGTGGAATAGCTGACGAAATGAGTAAAGCCACAGTAGCAAAAGTCGCATCAGTGGAGTACATGCCATCTGAGGATGTCAAAGTAGAAGAGACCGATGGAATTTTAAATGAGCTTATCAAGCAAGGTTGCCTTGGACAAAAAGGCTTACCAAAAGGTTTGAATCAACTCACGCTTAAGCAAGTGGTCTCTTTTTTGCACGAGACGAACGAACCAGTTTCGGCAGAAAATGTCGCGGAGGGAATCCGTCTTACGAGGGTTACGGTTCGTAGATATCTTGATTTCCTGGAACAATGTGGGATATTGACAACAGAGCTGAAGTACGGCCCAGTAGGGCGACCGGTTAAATTATTTCAGTCAGTCCGCGATTTAGCTTAATATCTAGTATCTCAGCAATTGGTTACGAAGAATAGTGAACTCATACAACTATAGCTGAACACGAGATACTAATTCCTTGGACAAGAGGCGGAAGTTTCACAATTGAACATAACAACCCCCCCCTTAAAGGGGTTTTTTTAACGTATCAGAAAGTATAAGTTTTCAAGGTACCCCCTTTACTTGAAAATTGGTATTATAAAAGCATGAAAGAGAACAT
>MCHG01000386.1_pt1 | contig 14033 bp, 15 predicted proteins | sample 787351 | NCBI WGS metagenome assembly MCHG01 (sample SAMN05430296, study PRJNA330682) | permafrost metagenome | biome: Cold desert; feature: permafrost; material: soil; isolation source: enrichment culture inoculated with soil incubated with H2/CO2 at 20 degrees... ... | reverse complement strand
CCACCGCCTTAAGTGACCGATCAGTTCACCTTTAGGCGAACACACGGCCTTTGCCCAGTGCGTGCGCGATAGCCTGTGAGCATCATGAACGTCAAGAAGCTTCTGCGCGGGCCCATTCTCTACATCGTCCTGGCGGTTATCGCCGTCTGGGTCGGGTCGAGCCTGATCACCATGTCCGGATTCCGCGAGGTCTCGACCCAGGAGGGACTCGAGTTCCTGAAGGACGGGAAGGTCGCCGAGGCGAAGATCGTCGACGGCGAGCAGCGGGTCGACCTCACCCTCACCGAGGCCGACGGGGAGCTGGGCAAGGAAGTCCAGTTCTACTACGTCGCCCCGCGTGGCGAGGAAGTCGTGGCGGCGGTGACCGAGGCGAACCCCAAGAAGGGCTTCACCGACGAGGTGCCGCAGCCGAACTGGTTCCTCTCCATGCTCGGCTTCCTGCTGCCCCTGCTCCTGATCGGCGCGTTCTTCTGGCTGATGCTGTCCGGAATGCAGGGCGGCGGCAACAAGATCATGCAGTTCGGAAAATCCAAGGCCAAACTCGTCTCCAAGGAGAGCCCGCAGGTCACCTTCGCGGATGTCGCCGGCGCCGACGAGGCAATCGAGGAACTCGAGGAGATCAAGGACTTCCTCAAGGAGCCCGCGAAGTTCCAGGCCGTCGGAGCGCGCATTCCGAAGGGCGTGCTGCTCTATGGCCCTCCCGGCACCGGTAAGACGCTGCTCGCCCGAGCCGTCGCCGGCGAGGCCGGCGTGCCCTTCTACTCCATTTCGGGTTCCGACTTCGTCGAAATGTTCGTCGGCGTCGGCGCGAGCCGGGTACGCGACCTGTTCCAGCAGGCCAAGGAGAACGCCCCCGCGATCATCTTCATCGACGAGATCGACGCGGTGGGCCGCCACCGCGGCGCCGGCATGGGCGGCGGACACGACGAACGCGAACAGACTCTCAACCAGTTGCTGGTGGAGATGGACGGCTTCGACGTCAAGGCCAACGTCATCCTGATCGCGGCGACGAACCGCCCGGACATCCTCGACCCCGCGCTGCTGCGCCCGGGCCGCTTCGACCGCCAGATCGGTGTCGACGCCCCCGATATGCTCGGCCGCAAGCACATCCTCGAAGTGCACGCCAAGGGCAAGCCGATGGCTGCCGGCGTCGACCTCGAGGTGCTCGCCCGCAAGACGCCCGGCTTCACGGGCGCCGACCTGGCCAACGTGCTCAACGAGGCCGCGCTGCTCACCGCGCGCTCCAACGCCCAGCTGATCGACAACCGCGCCCTCGACGAAGCCGTCGACCGGGTGATGGCCGGTCCGCAGCGCCGCAGTCGCGTGATGCGCGACAAGGAAAAGCTGATCACGGCCTACCACGAGGGCGGCCACGCGCTCGTGGCGACCGCGATGCGCAACACCGACCCGGTGACCAAGATCACCATCCTGCCCCGCGGCCGTGCCCTCGGCTACACGATGGTGATGCCCACCGAAGACCGCTATTCCGTCACCCGCAACGAACTGCTCGACCAGCTGGCCTACGCCATGGGCGGTCGCGTCGCCGAGGAGATCATCTTCCACGACCCCACCTCCGGCGCCTCCAACGACATCGAGAAGGCCACGGCCACCGCCCGCAAGATGGTCACCGAGTTCGGGATGAGCGCGGCCGTCGGCCCGATCAAGCTCGGCCAGGGCTCGGGCGAGGTCTTCCTCGGCCGTGACATGGGTCACGGGCGCGACTACTCCGAACGGATGGCCGAGCGCGTCGACGAAGAGGTCCGCCAGCTGATCGAGGACTCGCACGACGAGGCCTACGAGGTGCTCGTGCAGAACCGCGACATCCTCGACAAGCTGGCGGCGGAACTGCTCGAGCACGAAACGCTCGACCAGACCGCCCTCGCCGCGATTTTCGCGAACGTCGTCAAGCTGCCGCCCAGGCCGCAGTGGCTCTCCAGCGACAAGCGCCCCGTCTCCGATCGGCCGCCGATCGCGATGCCCGCACCGAAGGTTGCCCTCGAGGGCGCCGCGGCGTCGACGGACGCCGGCGAAGGCTCGGGCAAACCCAAGCGCGAGCCCACCCGCGCCCCGCGCCCCGCGACCGCCTAGGCCGCCCTGTGGCAGTGGACAAGGCGCGCATCGAGGCCGCCGTCGCCGAGATCCTCGCTGCCATCGGAGAGGATCCGGCCCGGCCGGGCCTGGAAACGACCCCGCGGCGGGTCGCGGAGGCCTACGCCGAGCTCTTCGCCGGGCTGGAGCAGGACCCGCTGGCGCCCCTGCGGGACACCATCCCGGTCGGACCGGACACGGGGGAACTTGTGCTCCTGCGCAATGTCTCGTTCCGTTCCACCTGCGAGCACCACCTGCTGCCGTTCATCGGCACGGCCCACCTGGCTTACCTGCCGAGCGACCGCGTGGTCGGCCTTGGCCGGCTGCCCGCCGTCGTCGAGACCCTCGCGGCGCGCCCGCAGGTGCAGGAACGGCTGACCGAGGAGATCGCGGAGGCGCTGCAGGCCGGCCTGCGGCCCCGGGGAATCCTCGTCGTCCTCGATGCCGTCCACGGCTGCGTGAGCGCCAGGGGCCAGCGGCAGGTCGGCAGCTCGACCGTCACAATGGCATCCCGAGGCGAACTCACCGACCCGGCGGCCCGTGCCGAAATCATCGCGCTGATCGGAGCCGGAGGGTGACTCTGGTCATGGGGGTGCTCAACGTCACACCGGATTCCTTCAGCGACGGGGGCAGGTGGTCGAGCACGGACGCCGCCATCCGGCACGCCCTGACCCTCCAGGGCCAGGGCGCGGACATCATCGACGTCGGTGGTGAGTCCACCCGGCCCGGTGCGACCCGGGTGTCGCCCGCCGAGGAACAATCCCGGGTGATCCCGGTCATCACCGAGCTCACCCGTGCCGGAATCACGGTGAGCGTCGACACGCTGAACTCCGAAACGGCCCTCGCGGCCGCGACGGCCGGCGCGAGCATCATCAACGACGTGTCCGGCGGCCTCGCCGACCCGGAGATGGCGTCCGTCGCGGCTCGCACGGGTGTGCGCTTCGTGGCGATGCACTGGCGGGGGCACGCCCAGGAGATGGAGGCGCTGGCCTCCTACACGAACGTCGTGACCGACGTGCGGGACGAACTGGCCGAGCGGGTCGGCGCGCTCGTGCGAGCCGGCGTGGCCCGGGAGCGCATCGTGCTCGACCCCGGCCTCGGTTTCTCCAAGCGGCCCGAACACAACTGGCAGGTCCTCGCCCACCTCGCCGCCTTCGACGAGCTCGGGCTTCCGGTGCTCATCGGCGCCTCACGAAAGCGGTTCCTTGCTACGGCGCTCCCGGCCGACGCACCCGTCCTCGCCCGCGACCTGCCGACCGCCGTGGTCAGCGTGCTGGCGGCCCAGGCCGGGGCGTGGGGGGTTCGCGTGCACGACGTTGCCGGCACGCGGGCTGCCTTGAACGTGCTCGCCCTCGCCGGTTCCGACAGAATGGTCCCATGAGCACCGACTCGATCATTCTCACCGGGCTGCGAGTCAACGCACACCACGGCGTCTACGAGTTCGAGAAGGAGAACGGCCAGGACTTCGTCATCGACGTCACGGTCTGGCTGGACCTCGCCCGGGTGGCCGCCAGCGACGACGTCAGCCAGACGATCCACTATGGCGAGCTGGCCGTCGAGGTCACCGAAGCCGCCAGACGCGACCCGGTCGACCTGATCGAAACCGTCGCCGAGCGGATCGCCGCCGTGGTGCTCGCCCACGAGGCGGCCGAGCGGGTGCAGGTGACGGTGCACAAGCCCGACGCGCCGATCCCGGTGCCGTTCACGGACGTCGCGGTGCGCATCGAGAGAACGCGCTCATGACCCCCGCGCCCGCCGCGCCGGTATCCGTCGTGCTCGCCCTCGGCAGCAATCTCGGCGATCGCGCCGCGATCCTGGTCGACGCGACGAGGGCCATCGCCGACCTCGAGGGGCTCGAGGTGGCCGGCGTCTCGCCCGTCTTCGAGAGCGCCGCCGTGAAGCCGGACGGGGTGGACCCCGCTGCGCCGCCCTACCTCAACGCGGTGGTCACCGCCCGCTACGCCGGCGACCCGCATGAGCTGCTTGACGCGATCAACGGCATCGAGGACGCCCACGGCCGGGTGCGCACCGAGCGGTGGGGGGACCGCACCCTGGACATCGACATCATTGTCTTCGGCGAGCTGGAACTCGCCGACGACCGGCTCACGATTCCTCACCCCCGGGCCTGGCAGCGCGACTTCGTGCTCGCGCCGTGGCTGGCGCTCGACCCTGACGCCGCCATCCCGGGCCGCGGCCGCGTCGACGAGCTGCTCGCGGCGGCCGCGAGCAGCGTGCGTCCGCCGGAAAGCGCGCCGGGCGTGGACGGCCGGCCATGAAACGCAGTAGTCCCACCCCGCTGATCGCCCTCTGGCTGCTCGGCAGCGTCGTCGGCTTCCTCCTCGAAGTCGCCGCGGCGGCATCCGGGGCGCCCATCCTCCTGCCGCCCCCGTCCATGGCCGCCACCCTCGCGGTGATCGGCATCGTCGTCGTCGTGCTCGCCTGGCCGATCCGCCAGGCGACGAAAGCGACGAAGGGTACCGTGAAGCGCCGCGTCGACCCCTTCAGGGCCATGCGGGTCGCGGTGCTCGCCAAGTCCTCCAGCTTCAGCGGCTCGCTCTTCCTCGGCGGCGGCCTCGGAGTCCTCTTCTACATCCTCACCCGCACGGTGGTGCCGAACCTGTCCTCGCTGTGGCTCGCCATCGGCACGACCGTGGGCGCGGCCATCCTGCTCGCCGGCGGTCTCGTCGCCGAATATTTCTGCACCCTCCCGCCGGACAAACCGGAGGACGAGCGGCAGGAAGAGGCCGGAGGGCTCCATGCCTGACCAGTCCGGGCGCCTCGACCTCGCCGCCGGCGCCGGCTGGCAGAGCGTCTCCCCCCGCTATCTGGTGGTGGAGATCGTCGGCACGATCGTCGGCGGACTCCTCGCCTGCGCCGCGGCGGCTGCGCTCTGGCTGATGTTCGAGTTTCAGTGGGCGTTGTACGCGGGTGCCGGCGTGGCCCTGATCGCCCTGGTGACCCTGATCCTCGAGCCGCGCCGGGTCCGATCCATCGGCTACCAGCTGCGTCAGGACGACCTCCTGTTCCGCCGCGGCATCATGTTCCAGCGCTTCGTGGCCGTGCCGTACGGTCGGATGCAGCTGGTCGACATCACGCGCGGCCCGGTCGCCCGCTGGCTGGGCCTGGCCGATCTCAAACTCGTGACCGCGGCGGCGACAACCGGCGTCGCGATCCCCGGCCTCACCGAGGAAGACGCGGAGAGCCTCCGCGATCGGCTCGTCGACCTGGCCGAAAGTCGCCGGGCCGGACTGTGAGCTCGCTGGCCGACGGCGAGTGGCATCGGCTCCACCCGGCGACTCCGCTCCTCCGCGGGGGCATCTTCGTTTTCGCGGCCATCGGATTCATCCTGGCGAACCTGCGCGAACGTGTACTCGACGTCGTCTTCGGCATCCCGGTCGGCAGCGCCGACCCGCTGGAGGAGATCTACCGCCGCGGCTCGGTCGGCTGGGCCCTGCTCGCCGTGGCCGGCGCTCTCGTCGTCATCCTGATCGCGTTCTCGCTCAGTTGGCGGGCGCACACCTTCCGGGTGAGCGACGAGATCGTCGAGGTGCGCAGCGGGATCGTCTTCCGGAGCAACCGCAAGGCGCGGCTCGACCGGATCCAGGGCGTCAACATCGAACGCCCCCTCATCCCGCGGCTGTTCGGCGCCGCCAAGCTCGAAGTGAGTGTCGCCGGGCAGGACGCCAATGTCCCCTTGGCGTACCTCGGCTCGGCGCGGGCGGACGAGCTCCGCCGCGACATCCTGCGCCTCGCGTCCGGCGCCCGCCGACCCGCCGCGGAGTCCGTCGAGCCTGCTCGGGAGGCGGGGGAGGGCGCCTCGGGACCCGGGCTGACGGCGGGCGGCTTCGCCCGCGACCGCGTCGTCGAGTTCCTGGCGCCGGAGCTCGACCCGGATGCCGCCCCGCCGGAGTCCGTCGTGCGGATCCCGCCGGCGCGGTTGTTCGGTTCGATCGTGCTGAGCGGCTTCACCGTCTTCCTCCTCCTCGGGGTCATCGCGCTCGCGGTCGGCGGCGCAATCGGCAGCAGCGGTTGGCTGCCGATCGCGATCGTCCCCGCCCTGATCGGCAGCGCGGGGTACTTCCTCTCCCGGCTGACCAGGTCGCTGCGCTTCAGCATCGCGGGCACCCCGGACGGCGTGCGGGTGGGCTTCGGCCTCCTCTCCACGAGCAACGAGACCCTTCCGCCGGGTCGGATCCACGCGATCGGGATCTCGCAGCCGCTGCTCTGGCGGCCGTTCGGCTGGTGGCAGGTGCGGATCAACAAGGCCGGCCGTTCCGTGAGCCAGGGCGCTGCCGGCGAGGCCGGCACCACGGTGCTGCCGGTGGGCACCGCCGCCGACGTAGCCAGGGTGCTCGAACTCATCCTCCCCGGGTACACCGGCGAGGAGCAGGGCGCCCTGATCGAGCGCGGGATGCACTCGAAGGGCGGCAGCGACGGCTTCATCAATGCTCCGCGGCGCGCCGCCTGGCTGCGGCCGTTCTCCTGGCGGCGCACCGGGTACACGCTCTCCGCCGGCGCAGTGGTGCTCCGCCGCGGGATCGTCTCCCGCGAACTGATCCTCGTGCCGCTGGCCCGGCTTCAGAGCGTGCGCATCGACCAGGGGCCGGTGAGGCGGATGCTCGGCCTCGCGTCCGCGCGCCTGCACACCGTGGCCGGACCCGTGTCGGCATCCCTCGCCGTCGTCGATGCCGAGGAGGCCGTGCGTTTGTTCGAGGCGGTCGCGGCGGGCGCGGTCAGCTGCGCCACCTCCGACACCAGCCATCGCTGGAACCACCCGACAGGAGTCTTCGAATGACCCAACGCCCCGGACGACTCGGAGTCGGCATCATCGGCGCCGGCCGCGTCGGCCCCATCCTCGGCGCGGCCCTGGCCGGCGCCGGCCATGCCATCGTCGGCATTTCCGCCATCTCGCAGGAGAGCCGCGACCGGGCGGAAGCAATTCTCCCGCTCGTGCCGATCCTGACCGTGCCGCAGATCGTCGAGCGCAGCGAGCTCGTGATCATCGCCGTGCCGGACGCCCAGCTCGAAAGCCTCATAGCGGGCCTCGCGGCCACGGACACCTGGCAGCCGGGGCAGCTCGTGCTGCACACCTCGGCGCGATTCGGCACGGCTGTCCTCGCCCCGGCCCGGGCGGGCGGCGTCATCCCGCTGGCGATTCACCCGGCCATGACCTTCACCGGAACGAGCATCGACATCGCGCGCCTGGCCGACAGCTACTTCGCGGTGACGGCGCCGATTCCGGTGCTGCCGATCGCGCAGGCGCTCGTCGTGGAGATGGGCGGCGAACCCGTGGTCGTCTCCGAAGGGGACCGGCCGAGCTACGCCGAGGCGGTGGAGACCGCGACCGCGTTCTCGACCGCGATCGTCGAGCAGGCTACGCGCATACTGGAGGGGATCGGAATCGAACGGCCGGGCGCGGTCATCGCACCGCTCGTTCGGTCCGCCATCGAGAATGCGCTGGCGCGCACGAGCCCCGACACCCTCGACCTGTCCGATTTCAGCCCCGATCCGAACTACCCGGAGGACGAGTGAGCCTGCCCATGCCAGAGGTGATCGGCACGATCGCCGAGCTCCGCGATCGACTCAGCCTCACGACGCAGAATTTCGCCGTGGCCGGAGCCGATACCCGGGTGGTGCTGGTGCCGACCATGGGCGCCCTGCACGCCGGACACCTGGCCCTCGCCCGTCGGGCCCGCGAACTGGGCCACACCGTGGTCGTATCGGTCTTCGTGAACCCGCTGCAGTTCGGTGCCGGCGAAGACCTCGACCAGTATCCGCGCACGCTCGACGCGGACGTGTCCGCCCTGGCCGGGCTGGGGGTGCGCTACGTGTTCGCCCCGACCGCGCAGGAGATGTATCCGGACGGCGCGGCCGAGACGCGGGTGGGCGCCGGGCCCGTCGGGTCGCTCTACGAGGGCGCCGCACGGCCGGGACATTTCGACGGGATGCTCACGGTCGTCGCCAAGTTGATCAACATCGTCGATCCCGATGCCGTCGTGTTCGGGCAGAAGGACGCGCAGCAGGTTCACCTGATCGAACGGATGGTCGCCGAGCTCAACTTCCGGGCATCCGTCGATGTGGTGCCGACGGTGCGCGAGGAGGGCGGCCTGGCCCTCTCCAGCCGCAACCAGTACCTCGACCCCGTGCAGAGGGAGAGCGCCCGCTCGCTCTCGGCCGGCCTCGCCGCGGCGGCATCCGTCGCCTCCCAGGGCGCCCCGGCCGCGCTCGCCGCCGCGCACGCGGTCATCGACGCCCAACCACTCGTTAAGCTTGACTATCTCGTTGTCGTGCACCCGCAGACCTTCCTTCCGGTCGACGACGACTACCGTGGGCCGGCCAGGATGCTGGTTGCCGCGCTGGTCGGCACCACCAGGCTCATCGACAACGTCCCACTGGACATCACCTAACCACCACCACTGCCGACCGGCCGGGCCCCGCCCGTGCCGCAGGCCGACGGAGAACCATGAGCGAGCACCACGACGCAGCCTCTGCGGTCAGCACCGACGAGATCACCGACGAGATCACCGAGCAGAAGGCCGTGCGCCTGGCCAAGCGCGAGCGGTTGAACGCCGCCGCGACGGGCCCCGGCGGCGGCGCGTACCCGGTCTCGGTGCCCGTGACCGACACCATCCCGGCCGTGCGCGCCCGCTACGGCGAGCTCGAAGCGGATGCCAAAACCGGCGTCACGGTCGGCCTCGCCGGCCGGATCGTGCACCTGCGAAACACCGGAAAGCTGTGTTTCGCGAGCCTGCAGGCCGGCGACGGAAGCCGGATCCAGGCCATGGTGTCGCTCGGCGAGGTGGGGGAGGCCTCGCTGGCCGACTGGAAGGACCTCGTCGACCTGGGCGACCACGTCTTCGTCTCCGGCGAGGTGATCTCCTCCCGTCGCGGCGAGCTGTCGATCATGGTCACCGAGTGGCAGGTCGCAGCCAAGGCCGTGCTGCCGTTGCCGAACCTGCACAGCGAGCTGAGCGAGGAGACCCGGGTGCGCAGCCGCTACCTCGACCTCATCGCCCGGGAGCAGGCCCGCCGCAACGTGGTGCAGCGCTCGCAGGCCGTGGCGAGCCTCCGGGCGACGTTCACCGCGCGCGACTTCATCGAGATCGAGACGCCGATGCTGCAGGTCATGCACGGCGGAGCATCCGCCCGCCCGTTCGCCACCCACAGCAACGCCTTCGACACCGAGTTGTTCCTGCGCATCGCGCCGGAGCTCTTCCTCAAGCGCGCCGTGGTCGGCGGCATCGACCGCGTCTACGAAATCAACCGCAACTTCCGCAACGAGGGCGCCGACTCCACCCACTCGCCCGAGTTCTCGATGCTCGAGGCGTACGAGGCCTACGGCGACTACAACTCGATCGCGGACCTGACGCAGACCCTGATCCAGGATGCCGCGTTCGCGATCTCCGATTCGCACGTCGTGACCTGGGCCGACGGCACCGAGTTCGACCTCGGCGGCGACTGGGACCGGATCAGCATGTACGACAGCCTCTCCGCCGCCCTCGGCACCCCGGTCTCCCCGGAGACGTCGATAGCCGAGCTCAAGGCCCTCGCCGACCGCGAGGGTGTCGACATCGACCACCCCATCCACGGCAAGTACGTCGAGGAGCTGTGGGAGCACTTCGTCAAGGACGGGCTCACCCGCCCCACGTTCGTGATGGACTTCCCCGTCGACACGAGCCCGCTGGTGCGCGGCCACCGCAGCATCGCCGGAGTCGTCGAGAAATGGGACCTGTACGTGCGCGGCTTCGAGCTGGCCACCGGCTACTCCGAGCTCGTCGACCCGGTCGTGCAGCGGGAGCGATTCGTCGAGCAGGCCCGGCTGGCCGCCGGCGGCGACCCCGAAGCGATGCGCCTCGACGAGGAGTTCCTGCGCGCGCTGGAATACGGCATGCCCCCGACCGGCGGTATGGGGATGGGCATCGACCGGCTGCTGATGGCCCTGACCGGCCTCGGCATCCGGGAAACAATCCTGTTCCCGCTAGTGAAGTGAGATTCTGATGAGCTATCTGCCCAAGGACGAGCTGAAGCCGGAAGACGGCAAAAAAGGGCCGTCGACGAACCGGATCATCGTCTGGGTGATCGTCAGCGGCGTCGGCCTCTACCTGATCGGTTCCGGCGTCTACGGGATCCTGACCAAGTAACGACGACACCCCGCGAACCCGCAGTTGTGCGCGTTATAGCGACGTTTTAGCGCGCACAACTGCGTTTTCGCGGGGCTGTGGGGTTTTGCACGTATCCTAGGAGGACTATGGATGATTTCTGGGCCAACGCACTGGGGTCGCTCGCACCCACCGTTTTGATCGGACTCGTTTTCTGGTTCGTGATGCGCGCCATCATCCATGCCGACCGCACCGAACGGAAGGCCTACGCGCAGATCGAAGCCGAAGAGCGCGCCAAACTCGGCCTCGCCTCGCGCGACAAACCCGCCAACTAGGCCCGCATGCCCGACATCAGCGGCACGACAATCATCGTCGCGCTGGCCGTGCTCGTGGACTTCGTCATCCGCGTCATCGCCATCATCATCGTGCCCCGCAATCGCCGCCCCACCTCGGGCATGGCCTGGCTGCTCGCCATCTTCTTCCTCCCCTACATCGGCATTCTGCTTTTCCTTCTGATCGGCTACCGCACCCTGCCCAGGCGGCGCCTGGCCATGCAGGCGGAAATCAACCAGTTCATCATCGACAGCACCGACGGCATGGAACTGGTGCGGCGCGACCATTTGTGGCCGACCTGGCTGGAATCCGTTGTCGAGCTGAACCGCAACCTGGGCGCCATGCCGCTCGTCGGAGACAACACCGCCCGGCTGCTCGGCGACTACGAGGCCACGTTCGCCGCGATGGTCAGCGACATCGACAAGGCCCGCAAGTACGTCAACGTCGAGTTCTACATCCTCGCCCTCGATCCCACCACCGCGCCGTTCTTCGACTCGCTCAAACGGGCCGTCGAGCGGGGCGTCACCGTGCGTGTGCTGATGGACCACATCCAATCCAAGCGCCAGGTCGGCTACAAGGAAACCATCCGCTGGCTCACCGAGGCCGGTGTCGAATGGGAGCTGATGCTGCCGCTGCAGCCGCTCAAGGGGAAGTGGCAGCGGCCCGACCTGCGCAACCACCGCAAGCTGCTGATCGTGGACGGCACGGTCGGGTTCATGGGATCGCAGAACATCATCGACCGCACCTACAACGCGCCCCGGAACATCCGGCGCGGGCTCAAGTGGAAAGACCTGATGACCCGCCTCGAGGGGCCGATTGTCGCCGGGCTCAACGCGATCTTCATCACCGACTGGTACAGCGAAACGAACGACCTGCTGACCCGGGAAATCCACCCGGTGCGGCAGCAACCGCTGTCCCAGGCGCTGGACTGCCAGCTCGTGCCCAGCGGGCCCGGCTTCGTGCGCGAGAACAACCTCCGGCTCTTCCTGGCCCTGCTCTACTACGCACAGGAACGCATCATCATCACCAGCCCGTACTTCGTGCCGGACGAGTCGATCATGTACGCGATCACGACGGCCACGCAGCGGGGCCTGCATGTCGAGCTGTTCGTCTCCGAGATCGGCGACCAGGCGCTCGTCCACCACGCCCAGCGCTCGTACTACGAGGAGTTGCTGCGCGCCGGTGTGCACATCTACCTCTACAAGGCGCCTTACGTGCTGCACGCAAAGCACTTCACGATCGACGACGACGTCGCGGTGATCGGGTCCAGCAACATGGACATGCGATCGTTCAGCCTCAACTTCGAGATCTCGCTCATGGTGCGCGGCAAGTCGTTTGTTCAGGAAATGCGCTCAGTGGAAGACGGCTACCGGGCCGACAGCCGCGAACTCACCCTCGAGGAGTGGATGCGGCAGCCGCTGCGCTCCACCGTGCTCGACAATCTCGCCCGGTTGACCTCCGCCGTCCAGTAGCGGGCGGCCGCTCAGCCGCGGGTGTCGGGTGGGCCCGGGGTGAGGATCGGCTCCGCGGCCCCGGGGGCCGCCGCGACCTGCACGTGCGGCTCCACCGGCGGGCGCCGCAGCACCTCGAGCAGCAGGATGACAATCAGGGCCAGGACGGCGGTCCACAGGATGATGGCGGGCGTCAATGGCCGTACGAACAGCGCCACCGCGCCGGCCGCAAGCGCCACCGCGATCCTGACGTAGCGGCGCGCCCGGTGCAGCCACTCCCCGAACGAACCTGTGCGCACCCCGCTGCGCTCCACCGAGGCGCGAATCCGCGCGGCCGTGTCCGTGGTGAACCGGCGCACGACGGTTGCTCCGCGGAACGGGCCCGCGAGGTAACCGACCACGGCGACCGTGACGCCGACCAGGCCGATCGACAGCGCGGAGCCGGTGATGAAGGGCGTGGCGGCGCCGTAGAGCGACTCGGCCACCCCCTTCGGAATGTACGCCGGCGAGACGGCGCCCAGGAAGAGGATGCGACCGAGCACGATGCCGGCGCGCAGGAGCACCATCGCGAGGGCGAGGCTGAGCCCGGCCCAGATCAGCGCCCGGGCCCGGCGCCCGGCGACGATGACGCCGGCCGCGAGGAGCAGGAGGCTGGCCCAGGGGAGTACGAAACCGAGGATGTCGAGGAGCTGGTAGGCCGTGCGTGCCTGGACCAACGCATCCGACCGGGCGATGGGAATGGTGCGGTCGACCTCGGGGATCCTCTCGGCCAGCGTGAAACCCTGCGCGACGGGTCTCGCCGATCACCAGGGCAGCCGACTCGTCGCCTTGCAGTGCCGCCACGAGCTGGCTGTGGCTGACCCGCCGCGCCTCCTCCCAGACCTGCGCGAAGGCCTCGGAGGTGACGACCTTCTCGGCCGCCGTCCGGATGAGGGAGCGAACGCCCTCCACGGCTGGTTGCTCGAGCAGCCGGAGGGCGGCCGCGGCGCGGGGCGGAAGGTTGAGCGCCGAGAGCCCGTCGAAGAGGTCGGACGTGACCGTTGCGAAGTCCACCTGTCTTTCGATCGCCACGACGATCTCGTCGACGAGGAATGCCTGAAAGGCGGGGTCTTCGGCGAGCGGTGCGAGGGTCGCCACAAAGCGGGAGGTGTCCGTGACCTCCGCCTTCGTCCAGAACGCGACCACGGCGACGGGCGCGAGCAGGGCCCCCAGCGCGATCAGCAGAATGGCGAAGAACCCGCGAACCCTGCCCCGCGCTCGCGTGCGGGGCCGCGCCGCGAGCGCCCCGGATTCCACCTGGCCCCGCAGACGGGCGTTCTCCGCGGTCAGGCGGGCGATCTCGTCCTCGGGGTTCTCGGTGCGATTCATCGCAGCCCTCTCGCGCTTGCCCCACGCTTCGTCCTGCCATTATTTGCGCGGGTATGACTACTCGCAAGGGCAGACGGGGCCCGCGGCCGACCGTGGCCTCGGCTCCGCGCGAGCGTCATCCGTCACGCCTAGGGCGAACAAGCGCCTGCAACCCAGTTTCGCTGGTTACTCTCGATGTATCGGCGCCACAACTGCCCCTGGCGCCAAGGGAGTAATCATGTTCGAGAGATTCACCGACCGAGCTCGTCGCGTCGTCGTTTTGGCCCAGGAAGAGGCCAAGATGCTCAACCACAATTACATCGGCACCGAGCACATCCTGCTCGGGCTGATCCACGAGGGTGAAGGCGTCGCCGCGAAGGCCCTCGAGAGTCTGGGCATTTCGCTCGACGCCGTGCGCGAGCAGGTGCAGGACATCATCGGCCAGGGCCAGCAGCAGCCGACCGGGCACATCCCGTTCACGCCGCGCGCCAAGAAGGTCCTTGAGCTCAGCCTCCGCGAGGCCCTGCAGCTCGGCCACAACTACATCGGCACGGAGCACATCCTGCTCGGCCTCATCCGCGAGGGTGAAGGCGTTGCCGCCCAGGTTCTCGTCAAGCTCGGCGCCGACCTCAACCGCGTGCGCCAGCAGGTCATCCAGCTCCTGTCCGGCTACCAGGGCAAGGAGCAGGTGCAGGTTGGCGCCAACGAGCAGGCG
>MCHG01000385.1_pt1 | contig 14052 bp, 10 predicted proteins | sample 787351 | NCBI WGS metagenome assembly MCHG01 (sample SAMN05430296, study PRJNA330682) | permafrost metagenome | biome: Cold desert; feature: permafrost; material: soil; isolation source: enrichment culture inoculated with soil incubated with H2/CO2 at 20 degrees... ... | reverse complement strand
CAACTATAAACGTTAGATGCAGCAATAAGAAAATTAATGTAATCAAGGTCAGTACATTTGGGCAGATTTATAGACATACTTAACCAAGTTTTACATTTTATGTATACATAATTATATTTCATATGATTTTAAATTTACGGAGATTAAAGTGCGTAAGTCCTAATATATCTCTAATTACGTTAACCGGCCGAATCTAGGATGTATCGAACTAAGATTGTGTTTAAAAAAGTATTGTGACGCAGTTTTGCACTGCGTCCCGTCTCTTTAATTTGCGGTTTCACCAAAGTGGTCTCCAGCAAGGTAGAGATCCTGGATATTAATTACCCCATCCTGATTGACGTCCCAGCGTGGGTAAGGTTTATTTGTATAAACCTCACCATAGTGCCGGGAAATCGAGGTTACGTCAAGAATATCCACAATACCATCCTCTTTGACATCCCAGAGAGGGTGGTAGTTTGAGGAATCTATTACGTATACAGACCAAGAATTCAAGACTGGTTTTCCACTCGCGGAACCGCTGAAAGTGACATTATATGTTCCAGGTGTACCCCAGTTCCAAGTTAAGGTCTTTGCATAATTCTGGACCAGCTTTCCGTTAATGAACCATTTTGTGTTCAGGAGCTGACTGGAATCCACATTGAAGGTTACAGATTCACCAGTGTTTTTAGTAAGTGCAGTACTTTCAGGAAAGAAGCCCACTACAGGGTTCCCGCCCCCCTCTCCTGGGTTCCCGGATCCCTCTCCTAGATTCCAGGTATTATTGACATTCCCATTTGCACCCACGCCGCTAAATTCAATTGTGTGGCTGCCTTCATTCACAGTCCAGATGAAATTCAAAGTGTCCTTAGCTACCTGCACCCCATCAACAAACCATTGCGTATCTGTCAGATTTCCATCTGCCCAAACTCTGAAATTTTTTTTCTCCCCTAGGTTGAAAGGGTTGTCTGTACTCGGCGCAAAGCCGGTTATATGCGGGCCTTTTGAGTCATCAGGAACTATTGCGATAATTGTATATGTAGGAACATTTGGGTCTTTCCGGTACCAGGAAGAATCAGGAGTGATCCCTGAGAGAGAAATAGTGCGGTGATCCAAGGCTGTAATTATTGCTGTATGTCTAAATATATAATGTGTACCATCTGAGCTTATATATTCATATGCAATAGCAGATTTATTTTGTCTATTCAAATTTAGTGGTAACATGCTGCCATTTTTGGAGCTAAATATTGCTTTACTTTCACCCAGTGCATTAACGCTTGAGTATAAATTATTTACTTCATTTATAAACTCAACATTACAATTTAAACTGCCACCTTTTTGATCTACAGTTATTATATCGGGGTAATAATACAAAGTATGATTTTTATATATTGAACCCTTATAAACCGAATTGATTATCTTAGTATTTTTACCATCTATAACATCTAACTTACTAAATTTCGCGTCTATAATTGAGACGTTTGTGGGCATCTCATTTTCATACTTATATATGCTTATTTCCGCATCATTCTCTCCTTTTAGAGTCGAGTTAATAACTGTGAAGTTCTTTACGCTTATACCCATACCATCTCTTGATCCTTCTTGTTCTAGATTTTCAATAAAAATATCACTTACATTAGACTGTGCTACAATACCAGAATTCTTAGAATAAATGTTTTTTAGAGTTATGTTCTCAGTCGCTGGAGAATATGGCCATCCAGCCGTGAGTAGTATATTATTGCTTACGCTGTCATAAATTGAGGCATTATTGATGACTGTATTTTTTATATTGTGGAGATCTATTCCGTTATGCCCAGAATTATGAATTGTTAAATTAGACCAATTACCGTAATTATCTCCAGGAGCAAAACTACTCCAGCCTGTATCATTCATGTAGAAATCGTGTCCAGTATTATTCGAGGACTCAAACCAGTAGATACCTCCGCTTCCGGTATTTGGAGAAAGGTAACTCCCAAAATGCTGTGCAGAGATATTGTAGAATAAACTGTAGTGTGTTCTTTTAAATAAAATTTGACCTTTCTCTACATTAAATCCTGATATATTATAGAACGTACAATTTTTGAGGTTGTCCGTAATTAGAGCATATGTTGTATTGTACATATTGATATCATGGACAATGAGATTAATACTATCTTGTATTTGTATTCCTTCCGAATTATTGGTTATTGTTATATTTTGTATTTCAGTATCTTTTACATTATACAAGTATAGTAGTGAAATGTTCTTAAAAGTTGAGTTAGAAACGTGTCCTTTATCAATTTCTAATGATTTTTTCTCGTCTTTATCGAATTCAGGGGAATTGGATGTGCTATTCCAACCTACGTATGTTATACCATCAAAAATAATACCTTTAGCATCACTGCCTATGGATGTACCATGAATACTGTACCTGTAGCCATCCGTATTATCCACCCTCAACTCTTTAACTTCAGGATATTTAATCGACAAATTAGAACGGTCACACAGGATGGTTTTATTGGCATACCATATGCCATTATTATCGTGATAAATTAATGAGTTCCCATAATCTGGGTATAAATCATTATAAATGCCAGTAAGGTTAATATTTGGCTCATCTTCGATTACTATTTGGTTCCATTTGTAAGAAACATGTGCAGAACAAACATTTACTGACACTAAAAGCAATCCTAATAGTATTGAATATACCATAAGTTTCATTTTCTTTGACATAATGAATCCCACTCACGCTGAAAGGAAATTGGCTTAAAATTATATTATTTAAAAGATGTTAGTACATATATAATTTAAGTCGTCTAATAATATTTGATTGGTGTTTTGAACCAATATTTTGTATTTTTTTGGAAATTACATTTTTTTGATAGCATTTTTCCAAGTATCCAAATAATGAGGGGTCTGCGCAGAGTTAGGCGAAAACTAATATCATCATTCTAATATTAACCATATAAATACTTCCGCAGATTCCATGACTCTGGTCTAAAATCTAGTGATTTTTGGATTTCTGGACTGAAACACTGAATTTGAGGAAAAAAATGTTCTCCAATTAAACTCAATATTCGATATCTAAAGACTTCAACCCAGAAGTATAATCACAAGGATTGTATCCAATTACAAAATCTAGTGATTTTTAATTTTACGTTCATCACTTGATTTTGGTACTGAGTCGATTCCATCCAAAAAATATTATTATTTATAAACTCTTCACATTAACTTTAATAATCTTTTCCTTATTTCATGTAAGTTTGAATTCAAATTTCTATTTTGAGTCAAATTTCATTTATGTAACCCATCATCGCATTGAAGTCCATGTAAAAGGTGGTGAATAATTTCTGTTATTCATTTCTTTTCGGAATTACTTTTTTAAATAATTCTATATCTTCTGAATTAATCCACCCTATTAAATAAAGTATTACGACGAAAACCAGAATGGATATTATGGACAAGGAAACAGCGTTAGCATAATCTCTTGATATTACTATCAAAACCGATATTATGCAGACACAAATAGAAGGACAAATAATCTCTTTATAAAGACTTTTGTGGACAACATTTTTGTTAATCCATTTAATTCCATAAGCCATTACAATAAATTCAGTTATAAGTGTTGCAATACTAGCGCCTATATAGCTATAAGAAGGAATTAATATTAAGTTTAATCCTATATTCAATAGCGCTGCAAAAGCTGTTATTTTAGCCATTATATTTTGGTTTCCACTCGCTATATACGTAGAACTTAGAAGTTGATTCACAAACATAAATGAGGTAGCCCATATCAATACTTGTAATGCAACTACAGAACCGTAATACTCTGATCCGTATATTTCAAGTATAATCTTATCAGACAAAAACGTTGTAACCGTTGCAACAAGTAAGCCTGAAGCAAATAGAAGCTTGAACGATATTGTATAAATGTAACTAAAAATTTTATTTTTTTCATTGAAATATTTTGACATTATAGGGTATGTAGAAACCACAACTACCGAAGGAATAAAAGTTAGAGCTTCAGTTAAACGGTAGGCGGCACTATAAAATCCTACATCAGCATCACTTTTTAAAAAAGACAACATAACTATGTCAATTCGAAAATATATCATAACGAATACAGTAGAGACGGCTATTGGTAGCGCCTCTAACATAATCTTTTTTATTAAATCATATTCTATTGCAAATTTAGGTCTTACAAAGCGTTTAGAAAAGATAGTCATCAAAATGTTATTTATGAAATCTGCCACAACAGTTACTATAATGAATAAATCTAAATTAGGATTATATTGAACCAAATACAATACAGATATTAATAAAAACAATCTGCTAGTTACGTTGAATAATAAAGAATAATCCATCCTTAGTTTTACTTCGTATACTATACCAAATCCGCTAACGCTTGTAGCTAACAACCCAAAAGATGCAATATATACCGCATGTTTTGTAGAAGATGAATAATCAGTAAAACTTACAACCAAAGAACACAAAAAAAAAGCAAGTACGGACAGAAGTGTTATGACAACCGTAGCATTTCCTATAAGTTTATCCATTACTTCCTGATCCTTTGCTGCCTCACGTACCAGTATTTGATGTATTCCCAGATCTGGAATAAAGCTAAAAAAATATATAAATGCAAAAGCAAAAGAATATTTTCCAAAATCAGTTGGACCAAGATAACGTGCTATATATAATAATACAAAAAAACTAATTATCTTGGTTGCTACTCTGCTGATTATTAAAAAACTTGAGTTCCTCACAATTTTTTTAGCTGTAGACATAGAATCTCTCACAACAGTTAGCAAATAGATGAATATAATTCAATAGTTTTTGCCGCAATTTCATCCCATGAATACTCTTTTGCCCTTTGCTTTCCTTTTATACTTAATTCGTCTCTTAAACCTGGGTTCTTGATCAAAGTAATTATTTTTTGAGCAAAGTCTTCGGGACTTTCAGGTTCTGCAAGAAGCCCATACTTCCCATTATCCAAAATTTGGGGTATACCACCAACATTTGATGCAACCACTGGTATTCCTGAAGCTATAGCTTCTAATAAGACCATTGGACAATTCTCAAATTTTGATGGAAGGACAAAAATATCGGCTGAAGCATACATTTCCAACATTTCGTCTTCAGAAATAAAATTTAAAAAGGTAATGTTTTTATCTACATTAAGTTCTACAGATAAAAGTCTAAGCTTTTCATATTGTGGACCATCTCCAGCGACATATAAATGAATATTTGGATTTATCCCTTTAATAATTGAAAGAGATTTTATTAATAAATCTACATTTTTTAACTTCACTAATCTTCCTGCGAAAAAGATAGAAGGATGTTTAATGTCTTTTAGCTTGATACTAGAATATTTTTCAAAAGCGATTCCATTTGGAATATAAGTTGTTTTTGAGTTTGGCCCTATCAGACTATCACTCTTTTGCTTAGTCCAATTAGATACATTTATTATTTTAGTTGCTCTTCGAAGAGCTTTCTTTTCAAAGTGGGGGTATAAGAAAAATCTGAAGTTTAAATAGTCACTTTTTGGATAAGATCCTTTAACTTTCATAGAATTTAATCCATGAACAGTAACGACGAGGGGAATATTTAATTGAGTAATAAACGAGTAAGGTGGATGAATTAGGTGCAAATGGACTAAGTCAGGACTAATTTCAAGAATTTTCTCATTTAAAATTCTGTGTAGGTACCAATATTCAGATGTGGGGAATTTTTGCAACCTTAGTAAATGGACAGTAAAACCTTTTTTATATATAGTTTCGTTTTTATCACTAAAGGAGACGATATGGATTTCTATTCTTGGATTTATATTTGATATAGAATTTATTAAATTGCTCGCAGCAGTAAATCCTCCGCCCGATTTTGCGCTCCATTCTGCAACATGTACAATTCTCATTGCTCTACCTACTTTATTCACAGTTCAATTTAATAATTTTATTTTTTTCAAATTTGTGATGATATCATCAAGGTTTATGTAGTTGAATTAATATACACGTTCAGCTTTCATAAGATGCTTTAAGACTTTTATTTGCTTTGTATCTAAAAGGTTCAAGTGAACTTTCTTTTATCGGAGAAAAGTTTCCAGTACAAATCTATATATTTTTTTACGATCAGATTCCATTTGTACTTATTAGCAATATCTTTCTGTAGATTGACAACTTGTTCATCTGGGTCTCTATATTGAGAAGTGAGTATATTTATTATATTTTCAAGAATAGGCTCAAAAGAGTTAAGTTGATATCCATCCTCAACGACAAAATCATATACTCCTGCATTTTTTGAAAAACTTACTGGACAATTTGAGCATGCAAAAGCTTCCATTACAGCTAAGCAAAAGGCATCAAATCTTGATGGATATATAGCAATATCAACAGTTTTTAAGAAAAACTTAATATGCTCTTTGCTTAAATTTCCAAGGAAAAAAACTTTCTCGCTTATCTTTAGTAGTTTACATAGTGAAATTAAGTTTCGCTTATATTCACCTTCCCCCGCAATATATAATACTGTCTTTGGGTTATCTTTAGAGAATTTAGAAAATGCCTTGATTAATAGATCAATACCTTTCTCTGGTGCAAGCCTTCCGTGATAAAATATTTTAAAACTATCCTCATTGATTATATGATCAAACTTTGAAAAATTAAGATCAGTTAATGGATGAAACCAGTAATTATCAATTCCATTAGGTATAATTACACTATTTTTTACTTTATAGTTATTCTTTACTATTTTATCTAAGGAATATGAATGAGTTACAACTTGACGAGTATTTCTTAAGATATAAGGAGCAAATATAGAAGAAGGAACACTTAGATAGTCTAAACGATGACAGTATTTTAGTTGCATTTTAATATGTCTGCGGAAATCGCCGTGATAATGTATTACTAGAGGCTTCTTTTCGATTATAGAGTAAATGTGAAGTGCAAATTTCTTGTTAGGCATTATGCTTGGACTAATAGGTATATGAATAAAATATTCCTTAGGATAATTAAATACTTCTGAATAATTTATAGTATCAAGGTTGAGTATATTTGTTTCATCTTTATTGTTATTTTGAATTAGTTTTATTTCATCAAAAGGCAACTGATCTTTATAATTAACTAGCTCCTTGATGACTGATTTTCCAACTTCTGCAGGCGCATCGTTTTTATCCGGATAGTAATATAACAAATCCATTATTACTCCTCGCTGTTGCTCTTTTATTTGTTGTTTACATTGTCTTATTTGTATTACCGTGATTGTAATGCAGCCTAAAGTTTTGCTAAACGCTTATAATATTTTAGAAGTTAGAAGATGAACTTTCAATAAACCCTATTTTTCCTATTATATCCTTCATATTGTCCAAACTCTAATCCTACCACTATTAAAAACGTTGTTCTTCTTTTCCCCTAAAGAGTAAACTATTGGCGTCGGTGCGTAGATATCATCTAAGATATATGTAGCATTAAATCTGCGTATTATTTTTATAGCTCTTTTGTCATCAATATCCGGCAGTTCTGCAAACCAGTTAATGAGTCCATTAATATCAGTACCACGCTTTAAAACGTAAGGCCCTTCGAAATAGTAATCTAACGAATTGGAATCTACTTTTTCTAATTGAATATCAGATTCATTCATTAAGTTATATGCAAGTATTTGCGCGCTAGTCAAGGGTGCTATTGGATGTGCATTCGATGTGGGAATTAATCTTCCTGTCTCTCCACCATTCACGCTTAATCCAATACCGTGGGAACTTCCTGGTATATAATTATTTGACCATACAGCAGCTTTATAAGTAGATTCTGGCATGTACCAAAAGCCTTGAGAATATCCTGTTCTTACATGATTGTAAAAACCTGAGAATGAAGTAAACGATAGAAGTATTAAGAGTATAAACAGAGCCAATTTTTTGTTACTTTTTAATTTCGTTTCATATAATGATAGCAAATTTCTGAAACCTACTGAAATGAAAACAATTATAAATGTCAATAGAATGTATATCCCATACGTTTGGGAATAAATTGTAGGACCAATTATTAACGAAGATACAAGAAAATATATCTCTTCAAATTTTTTGCCTTTTCTGAATATTAAACAAAATAATCCTCCGAATAAAAAAATTAAAGATGGTCCTATATAGCGAATGCTTATCATTAAAGAGGTTAATATCCATTCATATCTAGATCCAGCTTCTATCAGAAATCCTGTGAAAAAAGGGACGGAAAATAAAAATATAAACACTATAATATATAAATAATTAAAATAATTTTCCTTGTTTGAAATTGCATTGAATCTTTGTAATAGCTTTAAAACTAAAAAAGTGAATAAAAAAATTATCAAAAAATAAAAGTAATGATGAGTAGCTGCTAAAAACACAATAAGTATTATTAACAGCATAAAAGTTTTTGTTATTTTTAGTTTTTTAAGTAATATGAAAATAAAAAAAGGTACAAAAACTATAAACATTCCTCTACTACTTACTTCCCATGTGGTGAATACCATTACCCCTTGACATAATGAAAAGAAGAACGCTGTCAAATACTTAAACAAAAAGTCATCATAGATTACTCCAGCTAAGATATATGCTGTAAAAACACTAAATAACCCTAATATTACAGAGAATGTCAAAATTGTTATTTCCATCTCCGTACCTTTAATTCCAGTCAACTGTGCAATTCCGGACAATGAAAAGGGAACAGAACTTGCATATGAGTATGGATATAGTCCAAATATTGAAAGCCAGTTTACCCACCAGTTAGCTTGGCCGAAGCTTGTAATTGAATTGGCTAGAGAATGTATATAAAATGAATCTTGTCCTTTTTCATGAGGTATGCTAGGAATTCTCATTATAAAATTCAATACTAACAGTAATCCCATTAGCAAAAACTTGGTTCTTCTACATAGTTCATAGTGAACATCAAAGTTTGAACTTGAATTTTCCTGCATAGTATCTTCCGATTTCAAGGTGTTTTTTTCGATAGTATTCCCGAACTTCTGGGATGTCTATTTTCTTTCGAATCCTTACAGCTCCATTTAGATATCCCTTCAAGTATGCAATTCCAATGTATGAAGGACTTGTTAAGCTGTATTTCACGAATTTAAAAATTACATACAATGGATGGTAATCTCTGTAATAGTCGGATTCTCCTTTAGTTTTATAGCCCTTCCACAAGCCCTCCGCACTACTGGTTCTTCTTGTTTGAATTCCCACAATATTCTCAAATTTCTTTATTTTCCATCCACTCAACATAGCTAGGACATTTGATACAGAGTCAGCCGAATAGCTTATGGGGAAGCCTCCTGTTTCAATAAAACATCTTAACTTCCAAACTCTCAAACCACCAATAGGAAGGTTATCTCTACCGCTCTCAACAACTAGTTTATCTGCATCGTAATAAGCTGCAACTCCACTAGCAACCCCTAATTGAGGATCTTTTTCAAACTCCTTAATAATAATTTCAAAGAAGTCTTTAGTTAGAATCATATCAGCGTCAATAAGACCAATATACTCAAAAGAAATATTTTCAGCAGAACTTATTTCTAAAGCTAACGATAATCCTTTATCAACTATTTTCGAATAGTGAAAACTAAGGTCTCTTTTTATTCCTTCGTATCTAGATACATGTATCCAATTATATTTTTCTTCTAATTTTCTCAAAATCACAGGAGAATTATCTGTACTGCTATCGTCTATAATAACCCAAAGGTTTGGTGTTACTGTTTGGTTAATTATAGATTCTGCAAGCTTCGGCAGAGACGCCTCTTCATTTTTACAGGGAGTTGTCAGAACATAACCAAGCTCTAAGACCATGTGTTTCCCTCATTTCATCCAAAAATAAAAACCCTTTAAAATTAAATAATTATTTACTCTTCAAAATTTATGTGCGCCTTCGATTTCATTCACCATGAATTCTACAATATCTATTTTTTCATTTATCAATCTCTCTCTTTTTTCTTTCCAACTGTTTATCAAAGAATTATCTTTTAATAGCGATATTGCTTTTTTAAGGGCTTCTTCTCTGTCCTGAATAGTAAATGCCAGTCCATAAAGCTCTAATTCATCAAGATAACCTCTATGAGTGTTTGAAACATATATTGCAGGAACTCCAAGTATGGCTGCTTCCGAAGCCATAGATGCTCCTTCGCCAATATACATTTTCGCAAAATACATTATATGATGTAGGTCCTTGGGATGAAAATTTAATTTGTAATTTTCTATTGTTGGCCAGTGATTTATTTCCGATGAAACAATAACTCTCCCATATTTCTCTAATTGGGATAGATAATTTTTTAATTCTTCTTCATTTTTGAATCCGAAACCTCTAGCATTTATATCGTGATGAGCTTTCAAAGCCGACAAACGGATTATGATATATCCATCTTTTATTAGTCCATATTTTTCAAGTATACATGGATCAGGTTTAAAATAACTTGGATGAAGATAAGCTAATTCATAATAGCTGTTGAATCTTATTTGTTTAGGGCCAAGGTCATCGTAAAAACTTGATGAAGTATATACTTTTTCCGCGAAAGGCAGCATTAATTTATTTGCAAGTCCCGCAATTTCTGTGTCTATGAATGCTAAGTAGAACTTGCCAAGAGCTGCGCTAACATGTGCTGAATATGGTGATCCAAAGCTTATGAAAACGTCTGGGTTATATTTTCTTGAGATTTTATATAGCCACAAATCGTTTATCAAAACACCGAAAGCCTTGCCAAAAATAGTCTTGTAATGAGGACCAAACTCACAAGGAGTTCTATATTCTCGAAGAATTTCTCTTATATTTTCTTTGTCTCTTGCTACAATTTTTACACTATGACCACGTTTTTGAAGCTCGGAGAGCACCTCTCCAAAGATGTTTATATCTTTTGGATGACCTATTTCAATTATTGCTTTCAATTTATAACCCCTTAACCTTTTGCGAACTATAATCGGTTTATAATACCAAAATAACCTCAAAGTATTTCAATCAGTCTTTTCTTAAATCAATTCTAAATTCTTTCAATAAAACCTCTTCCCCTGTCTGTGAAATTGAGCTACATCTTTTCGTGTAGGCTGCGAATAATAAGAACCTGATGATAAATTCTGTTTCTGCAAGTTATATCTATTTAAAAATATGTTTTCAACACTATCTATCAAAAGTCTAGATCCTATTTTTGAAATTTTTATCGATAATAAATCCATCGAATCCTCAGGTGAGATACTAATTTCTTTTTGAGCAATGATATCGCCAGTATCTAAACCTTCGTCCATTAAATGAATACTTATACCAGTTGTTGATTCATTGTTATTAAGTGCCCAAAAGACAGGTTTGACCCCCCTATATTTTGGCAACATTGACATATGAATGTTTAATATGCCGAATGTAGGTATCTTTAACAGATCTTTATTTATTATCTGGTCAAAATACGCGGCAATGATCATATCGGGTTTTTCTTCTCTAACTATATTTAATACATTACTACTGTTTATGTTAGAAGTATATTCAGTCGGTATATTGTATTTCAACGCTAGTTTGACTATTGAGTTACTGCTGTGGTGATGTTTTAATATATGGAATGCACGCTGAGCATAATATTGAAATCCAAGTCCCTTCATAACTTTTTTCTTAAAAAACTTGCGGAGCTTTTGGCGTCGTAAAGATTTTGAAATGTAGATCAAACTAATCTCTTTATGGTATTTCTCGATGAATTCATTCAAGAGCGTGTAAGCATATAGGGAATCCGAACTAAATACTATCATGTTAAGAACATCCCCTTAACACATTTATAATTTTAATTAGTTCCTTTTTAGTTAATGTGTAGTAATTGGGCATTATTAACGTTCTTTCTGCAATTTTTTCTGTAGAGGGGCAGTCACCTATATAATTATAATACAACTTTGCAATTAATGGCGTTTTACTAAAAATCTTTGCTGTGTCAATTCCATTATTCAAAAGAGCTTTATGTGCACTGTCCCTGTAAATTTCTTTTTGAAATTGTACAGGAAACATATAGTAATTGCAATAAGTATCATTTGATTCAATGGGCAGGTTAAAATTAGAACCACTTAATTCTCGACTTAAATACTGACTGTTTTCTCTCTGTTTTTCCACTTTTTCTTTGAAGTTCTGTATTTTTCTTGTAATAACATACAGATCTACATTTCGGATTTGTGTCACTTTAAAGGAATATTTATTCATTAAGTCTACTTTACCATCAATCTTACTTCCCAGAGGTAAAGATATTAAGCCAAACCAAGGTCTATGGTATAGAGTTGATCTAATATAAGTGATTACAGAATGTTTAATTTCGTTGTTAACTGAAGGAGTCGGAAGCTTTTCAATTTGCTGCTTTATCCTATTTTTAAGTTTTGGATCTTTTGTTGTTATCATTCCCCCTTCTCCAGCGGAAATGTATTTACCCGTTCTGAAGGTAAAGAAACCAACTGTGCCAATTGTGCCAACTAGCTTTCCTTTATATTCACTTAATAAGGCATGAGCGCAATCTTCTATTATAGGTTTGTTACCTGCAATTTTTTGAATTTCTTCTATATCCGCGGGTCTTCCAAAGGTATGAATGACAATTATGGCTTTTAATTCATCTATCTTTTGTGCCAGATCTTCGGGACTTATTGTATAATTTTCAGGATCTATATCAATAAATACGGGAGTACATCCCGCGAGAACGATGGCTTCAAAAACACTGGGGCACGAATATAATGGGACTCCAACTTTTGCTTTTTCTGGCAAGTTCAATGCCTTTAGAATTACAAACAAAGAAGCTCTTCCACTGTTAGTAAAACTAATGTCAACATCAGAAAATATCTCCCTAATTGGAGAGGTGTCTGGCTTAGTTCTTAGATTAGAAATCGCCGAAAAGAAGTCTGATGCTTTATAGTCGATGTTGAATCGAGGTATTAACTTGGGATTACAAATCATATTAATCTCTTGTATATTTTTAGGCCAGTATTTGCAATCTTACTCCTAATTTCGGAATAAGTCTTTTCATATCTACCATAGCATGGGAACTCGGTGCCAAAACGTGATTTATACTCCCTTAGATTTTCATTCTTATTTGGTCCTCCTCCTCCTCCAAAGTCAAAAACTTTATATCCGTGTTGACTTCCATACTTTAAAAGGTACCATATTAAAGCATCTCCTGGATGAAACTTAAGATATTCTTCTCTAGATCCAGTATACCAGGCATAAATTCTGTCTTTGTACATCAATGCAAATTGAGTTGCAACGACATTATTGGATCTGTCTCTTGCAAATAAAAGTAAAGCTTTTTGTTCGGGAACTAATACCTCAAAAGCTGCCTCAAAAAATGAAATTGGTGCAATTGGTAATTTTACTCTGTTATATGTTTCTTCTACCATTTCATAAAAAGTTTTAATACTTTCTTTACTTTGAGACATTTCTATAACAATACCCAATTCTTCAGATTTTTTGATGCCTCTCTTTTTGTCCCTTTTCAACTGATCCCATAACTCATCAACAGGCTTGTTTAAGTCGATTAGAGCGTTAAAATGATCTGTAGGGGAGTATCCATTTTGCTCTAGAATACTCCCAATTTGCCATGTATCCCACATATTCCGAATTTCGGTATAAATTACTTTGTTAGCGACTATTTTCTCATAGTACTCAATTAGAACTCTAATAGCTTCAGAATTATCCATTTTTTCGTCATATATTGGGCCTCCATAAATAATAGAACGTGAAGAGAATGAACTAAGCACTCCTCCCATCTGCCGAACAATAACAGCTTGAAGAACTGCTATGATATCATTACTCTCTGAATCTACCACAGCCAACGATATTGGCTCATAATTTTGAGTTAACTCGTATACACGTGCCATATAACTGGTCTGAAATATGTTTCCTTTAGGATGACTATATACAAAATTATCCCATTTACTCCAGTCAATTGAATTAGTAACTTTGATCATGTTGGGACTCCATAGTAATGTTACACTTAGATCTATACCACACAATCCCCGCCTTGCCGACATTTTTTATATTCTGGAACAGCAGTTCCTTTGCCCAGACACCAAAATTATCACACCACCTGTTTGGATGTACGAGAAGGCAGATCTGGGAAATTTTTTGGCTTTGGATCAGCTGA
>MCHG01000384.1_pt1 | contig 14058 bp, 13 predicted proteins | sample 787351 | NCBI WGS metagenome assembly MCHG01 (sample SAMN05430296, study PRJNA330682) | permafrost metagenome | biome: Cold desert; feature: permafrost; material: soil; isolation source: enrichment culture inoculated with soil incubated with H2/CO2 at 20 degrees... ... | reverse complement strand
CCGGCTCACGCCGGGCGGGTCTTTTCTTGTGCTCCCGGCGGTCCCGGCCAGGACACACTTCGAGGGCGCCGCAGAAGACCCCATACGATGAAGAGCACACCAGATCGGACGTGACGTGACAGAACAGGGCTCCTCCCAGGCCGGCAACAACCTCGACCCGTGGTATCACCACTACGCGGACCGGGCCGCTGGATTGCGCGCCTCGGAGGTGCGCGCCCTGTTCGCCGTGGCATCCCGCCCCGAGGTCGTCTCGCTGGCCGGCGGCATGCCCTACGTGGCCGCCCTGCCGCAGGACCTCGTGATCGACGCCATGGAACGTGTCATGCGCGAGCGCGGCGCCGCGGCGTTGCAGTACGGCTCGGGGCAGGGCATTCCCCTGCTGCGCGAGCAGATCCTCGACGTGATGGCGCTCGAAGGCATCCGGGCCAACGCCGACGATGTCGTTGTGACGACCGGATCGCAGCACGCGCTGGAACTCGTCAGCAAGCTCTTTCTCGACCCGGGGGACGTTGTCCTCTCCGAGGGGCCAAGCTACGTCACGGCCCTCGTCATCTTCAAGTCCTACCAGGCCGAGGTCGAGCACGTCCCGATGGACGAGAACGGTCTCATCCCGGAAGCGCTGCGCGAGCACATTGCCCGGCTGAAGTCCGCCGGGAAGAGGATCAAGTTCCTGTACACGATCCCGAGTTTCCATAACCCGGCCGGCGTGACCCTGAGCTGGGAGCGGCGCCTCGAGGTGCTCGAGATCGCCAGGCAAAATGACATCCTCGTACTGGAAGACAACCCCTACGGATTGTTGTATTTCGACCGCCCCGCGCCGGATGCCATGCGCTCGGTCGAAGAGGACGGCGTCGTGTACCTGGGCACCTTCTCCAAGACCCTGGCACCGGGCTTCCGCGTCGGCTGGGCGCTCGCTCCGCACGCCATCCGGGAGAAGCTCGTGCTCGCGAACGAGGCCGCCGTGTTGTCGCCCAGTTCGTTCACCCAGTCCGTGATCTCCGAGTATCTGTCCACCGCCGATTGGAAGGGTCAGATCAACACGTTCCGCGACGTGTACCGCGAGCGCAAGAACGCCCTGGTCGGCGCCCTGGAGGAATACATTCCGGAGCTGACCTGGACGAACCCCAACGGCGGCTTCTATGTCTGGGTCACGCTGCCGGATGAGCTCGACTCGAAGGCAATGCTTCCCCGAGCGGTCACCGAGCTCGTGGCCTACACGCCGGGGACCGCCTTCTTCGCCAACGGCGATGGGCGCCGGAACATGCGCCTGTCGTTCTGTTACCCGACCCCGGATCAGATCCGGCTCGGTGTGCGCAGGCTGGCCACGGTCATCCGCGACGAACTGGACCTGCTCGACACCTTCGCCGGAACCGGCTCACTGCATGCCCCCAGCGCCGATTCCCGCTTCGGTTCCCCGCCGCCCGACGCCTCCTGATCTCGTCCGCCTCAGTTAGAGCAAGGAAACTCCCTGATCATGATCGAATTCGTACCCCTCGACATCGTTGTGCTGGCGGGCGGGATCTCGCACGAACGTGAGGTATCCCTTCGCTCGGGACGCCGCCTGGCCGATGCCCTGACCGGGGCGGGCCACGACGTCACGGTGGTCGACCCGCATGCCGGGCTGCTCTCCGAACTCGTCGACCGCAACCCGGATGTCATCTGGCCGACGCTGCACGGGGCGACCGGTGAAGACGGTGCGCTCCTCGCGCTGATCGAGACCACGGGCATCCCCCACGTCGGCGCGCGCGGCGAAGCGGCCGCCCTGGCCTGGTCCAAGCCCACGGCGAAGGTACTCGTGCGCCGGGCCGGCTACGCGACGCCGGCATCCGTCGCCCTCTCGAAGGAGACCTTCCGCGACCTTGGCGCGACGAGTGTTCTCGAACGGCTGCTCGCCGCCCTGCCCGCGCCCCTCGTGGTCAAGCCGGCTCAGGGTGGATCCGCGCAGGGGGTGACGATCGTCACCGCCGCGGCCGGACTCCCGCGCGCGATGGTGGACGCCTATTCTTACGCCGATGTCGCCCTGGTCGAGTCCCGCATCTCCGGCACGGAGGTTTCGGTGACGGTTATCGACAAGGGCGAAGGCCCGATCGCCCTCCCCGCGGTCGAGATTGTTCCCCTGAGCGGGGTGTACAGCTTCGAGGCGCGCTACAACGCCGGCGAGACCCTCTTCTACGCGCCCGCTCGCATGGACCCGACCGTCCTTGCGGCCGCCGAGTCGACTGCGGTTGCCATCCATTCGCTCCTGGGCCTCCGCCACCTGTCCCGGATCGACCTCATCGTCGACGCGGCGGGAACGCCGTGGTTCCTGGAGGCCAACGTACTGCCCGGCCTAACCGAGACGTCGTTGGTCCCGCAGGCGATCGAGGCATCGGGCGAGACCCTCGGCGCGGTCTACGCGGCACTCGCCCGGGCGGCTGTCGCCGAAGCCTGATTTTCTTTTCCGTCCCGACTCCGTCGAGGGAGAGCCCCTCCCCCGGGGGCGCCGCAGGCCCATGATGTGTTTGTGCGACCTGAGCCCTGGTGGTGATCCGAGTCCGGGCGATGTTTCACGTGAAACAGTCCCGGCGTCGCCCGACCGCCCGGCGCGTCACCTCAACCAAGCCACGTATTCGACGAGCTCGCACCCAAGCTCGTTTTCTGGAAAATGCCTGATCACGAGGCGTATACGTTCATCCCCTCCGTAACAACAGCAGCAGCAGCGCCGCAGGACGAGTGCCATCGGGGCGGCACCACGGGAAATCGGAATGCGGTCCACGGATCTCCGATCGACGCCCGCGTCTCGCGGCGGCGTGGACGGCGTCCGGCGGCGGAAGCGGAAGCAGCAGCAGCCGAGACCATCCGGGGCCAACTCAGGAGACTCCAGCCACGCGGGCCGAACCCGTGCGCGAAAACCACCCGCGGGCCCCGGATCTCCTGAGTCGACCCCTCCCCCGCTTCCCGTACGGGGATATCGCGTGCCTCAGTGTCACTCTTCTCCGGCGCCCAGGATACCGAACGCAACGAGTTGCGATGCTTCCCCATGCATCGCCTTCTCACACCAAACAAAGTCACCCGAGCCCCGTTCGGCCCGCCCGAGCCCCGTTCTCCCCACCTGTTCCGCTGCCGGTCCCGCGTAGACCGCCAGCGCGCCGCTGCATGACGAAGTCCCCACGAATCTCCTGAGCTCGCCAGGGGAAACACCCACCTGTTTCCCCGCGACCTGTTCCGAGTCAAGCAGGGCAATGTTTCACGTGAAATCCCGTTGTCTTGGGGCTGCGTTCTGGGCACGTTGCCCAGGACGTGTTCAGCCGGGACATTTCGTTGCTGATTTGCACCGTTCGGCCCTCAGGGACGGAGCAGTACGACGGCAGCGGCGTGTGCCACCTGGAGCCTGAATTGGCGCGCGCGAACCGGCGCGCATGTTTTCCGTGAGACATACTGGGTGCAGCGGAGGGCCGCAACGCTCGGGCGGCCCAGAGTGCATGTTTCACGTGAAACATTGCTGGGCATTCATGGAACGCATCCGCGTGAATGCCGTGGGAAAGACGCTCCGACGGAAGCGCGAGCCTGCACAAGGTGGTCATGACTGCACCGGCAGGGGAGAGTTCATGGGGCTCCGTCCCTACGCCGAAGTCTCACCGATTGGGTCCGCCTGGTCCGCCTCGGCCCGCCGAAGAGCAGAGACGTCCTCGGGAGGGAGTGCGGATGTTTCACGTGAAACGTACACTCCCCGATCACGAGTCCGCCCAAGGGATCAAAGCTACCGACACGCTGACCTGCTCGTAAAGCCCATCCGCCCGCCCGGGGTCGATACGTCAGATAGGGGACCGCAGACCGCGGCTTGCCGCGCCACGAGAAGCACAGCAACCAAGCCCGCAAGGAGCACCGCTGAAACGGCCGGCGGCGAACATGTTTCACGTGAAACAATCCGCCCCAGACTGCGTGCCCAACTCAGCCCCGGCCGATCATCGCCGCGCCCAGCGACACCGCCTGGTGCCAATCCGGCGCAGAATGACGGCGAAATCAGTCGTTTTCACGCCGTCAGGAACGATCCTGCGAGTCGAAAGCTAGTTCGCTCCGAAGCCCGGCTCGCCCAGGACGACGAGGATGCGATTGAGGTCACCGATCGTCGCGAAATCCACTGTGATCTGGCCTTTTCTTGCTCCCAAGTTGATCTTCACACGCGTGTCGAGGCGGTCGCCGAGGCGTTCCGCGATCTCGTCAAGGTGACCCTGCCGCTTCCCCGGCGCGGGGCGCGTCGACGCCGCCTTGGGCACGGAGGTCGCGGCTGCCTCGGCCGCGCGCACCGAGAGGTCTTCGTTGACGATCTTGTCGGCGAGGCGCAACATGCCCTGGTAGTCCCCCACGGACAGGATCGCCCGCGCATGCCCTGCACTGAGAACACCCGCGGCCACCCGAAGCTGCACCGGTTCCGGAAGTTTCAGCAGACGCAGGGTATTCGTGATTTGCGGCCGGGACCGACCGATTCGCGTCGCGAGCTCGTCCTGCGTGATGCCGAAGTCGGCCAGCAGCTGCTGGTACGCCGACGCCTCTTCGAGCGGGTTGAGCTGCGCGCGGTGCAGGTTCTCGAGCAGGGCGTCGCGGAGCATGTCGACATCCGCGGTCTCACGAACAACCGCGGGGATGCTCGACAGCCCGATCGCTTTACTCGCCCGCAGGCGACGTTCGCCCATGACCAATTCGTACTTGCCCGGCTGTTCCAGGAGCGGTCGCACCACGATCGGCTGCAAGACGCCGACTTCGCGGATGCTGTGGATCAGTTCCGACAGGTCGCTCTCGTCGAAGACGGTGCGGGGCTGAACCGCGTTCGGAACGATATCGGCCGGGTCGAGGTGCGCGAGCCGGGCCCCGGGCACGGGGAGGAGGTCCTCCGGTTCATCAGCCACTTCCGCGGCCGGCGCCTTGTCCGGGTCCTGCCCTTCCGCGTAGGGGAAGAACACGTCCACCGGGCGGGAGAGCCGAGCCGGGTCCTGAACGGGAATTAATGCGCCAATGCCGCGGCCGAGGCCAGTCCGTTTCGCCATTATTGCTGTGCTCCTGTTTCTGGGGCGCCCCGCCGGGCGATTTCTGCCGCTGCTTCGAGGTAGGAAAGCGATCCTGCGGAGTTCAAATCGTAACTGATCACACTCTGCCCGTAGCTCGGAGCCTCAGAAACCCGCACGGAACGCGGAATCAGGGTGTCCAGCACCTGATCCGGGAAGTGGTCGCGCACATCCTGGGCCACCTGGTTGGCCAGGTTCGTTCGGCTGTCGTACATCGTGAGCAGGATCGTTGAGACCGCGAGGTCGGGATTGAGGTGCTTCTCGATGAGTTCAATGTTCTTGAGCAGCTGGCTCAGTCCCTCGAGCGCGTAGTACTCGCACTGGATCGGGATCAGAACTTCCCGGGCCGCGACGAAGGCATTGATTGTGAGCAGGCCAAGCGACGGGGGACAGTCGATGAACACATAGTGATACGGATCCGTCATTTCGCGCAGGTGCAGGTCCAGTGCGCGGCGAAGCCGCTGTTCGCGGGCGACCAGCGAAACCAGTTCGATTTCCGCTCCAGCCAGGTGAATCGTCGCCGGAACGCAGAACAGCGCGCCGAATTCCGGGCTCTTCTGAACGACATCGGCGAGCGGCATGTCGTTGATGATGACGTCGTACACGCTGCGCGTTTCGGCGCGATGCTCAACTCCGAGCGCCGTTGAGGCGTTGCCCTGCGGGTCCAGGTCGATCACGAGCACCCGGGCGCCCTGCCTCGCCAGCGCGGCGGCGAGATTGACCGCGGTGGTCGTCTTGCCCACCCCGCCCTTCTGGTTCGACACCGTCAGAACTCGCGTTTTTGCGGGCTGGGGGAGGCGTTCGGAGGCGAGCGCCTGGCGTCGGCGGGTCAGGTCCGAAATCTCACGGGCGAGCGGCGTGTCGAATCCCGCTGGGCTGCTGACTTGCTGGTCTTCACCAGGATGTTTCACGTGAAACCTTTACGTTCGACGGTTGATGAGCCACCCGAAAGGGAACCTCGGTCCGACTCTCACTGAGGGCGAGTGCCGGTACCTGGGACTAATCCACTGTAGCCCGTATGACCCTCGTGACCTCGTCCAGCACGCCCTCACCGAGCGTAATCACCTCGACATTGCTCAGCCGGTACTTGCGAATCGCCTTGGCAGCCGAGTCGACCTCGGCTTGTGCGCCGGCGCCCTTCATGAGCACCATCTCACCGCCGGGCCGAAGCAGGGGAGCGGTGAGGGGGATGAGGGTCCGGAATGCGCTCACGGCCCGAGCGGTCACCTGATCGAGCGGCTGCTCGAGGCGCGCGTCCTCTGCCCTCGCCCGCACCACGGTCGTGTTCTCGAGGCCAAGTGCGTCCACCTGGTCGTTCAGCCAGGCCACCCGGCGCTCCATCGGTTCGATCAGCACGAACGAGACATCGGGACGTGCAATCGCCAGCACCAGGCCAGGCAACCCCGCACCCGACCCGACATCGCCCACAACGCCCGGCCGCAGCAGGGGGGCCACAATCGCACAATTCAGGATGTGCCGGCTCCACAGACGAGGAAGTTCCAGCGGCCCGATTAATCCACGAATTTCGCCCTGATCAGCCAAATTGTGCGCGAACGCCCGTGCGATCCCGATTCTCTCCCCGAAGAGGCCCGCTGCCGCCGCAGGTTCGTGCTCGAGTTGTTCCGTCATCGTGTCACGTGCGATTAGGCGCGGGAGATAACCGTGTGGCGGTCGCGGCCCTCGCCATTGGACTCGGACACGAAACCGCGTTCCGAGACCAGGTCGTGCACGAGCTTGCGCTCATACGACGACATGGGGGGAAGGGCCGCGTCGGCGGCGCCGGCTTCGATGCGTTCGATCGCGCGACCGACCAGCGCAGACAGCTCGGCCTGGCGTGCCTCACGGGACCCGCCGATGTCGAGGATCAGGCGGGAGAAGGACCCGGTCTTGTTCTGAACGGCCAGGCGAGTGAGCTCCTGGAGCGCGTTGACCGTGTCCGGCTTCGACAGCACGCGCAGCGTGTCGCCGTCGGCGGCGTTGACCGACACGTAGGCGCGGCCGTTGCGGGCGTCGATGTCGATGTCGCCGTCCAGGTCGCAGATGTCGAGGAACTCCTCAATGTAATCCGCGGCGATGTCGCCCTCCTGCTCGAGTTGGTCAACAGTGGGGGAGTCGTCGCCGGGGGCTGCGGCGCCCTCGGCCTCGGGGCTCACGGTCGCGGGCACGGTGGAATCTGCTGCGGTGTCAGGCACGGTTGCGTCGGTTTCAGTCACGTCAGTCACGTCGGTCTCTCGTCTACTTCTTCGGGCCGGGTTGCTTTTTTGAACGGTTCTTGCCGACCGGCTGCTGGCGCTGCGCGGGCTTCTTCGGTTCCTCGACGATGATGATGTCGCCGTCTTTCGCCACAAGCTTTCCCTTGCGGGCCAGGCGTTCTTCGCGGGCCTTGGCCGCCTCGCTGCCGGGGGTGGGCATGTTGCGGATCACGATGAACTGCTGAACCATCGTCCAAATGTTGGAGGTGAGCCAGTAGAACATGACGCCGAGGGGGAAGGCGACGCCCGAGAAGGCGAAGACGAGGGGGAGCAGGTACAGCATGATGCGCTGCTGCTTGAACATCGGGCTCGCCTTGGTCTCCGGCGACATGTTCTTCGAGACGATCTGCAGCTGAGTGATGAACTGCGAGGCGGTCATCAGCACGACCATCACGGCCGCGATGACCATGACGGCGACGCTGTACGGGTTACCGGCCATCATGAGGGTCCACTGGCTGGCGAACGACTCGCTCAGCGGGGCCTGTCCGAACAGGGATGCGTTGCCGAAGCTCTGCGCCCGATCGACGTCAAGCGGTCCGACACCGGCCTTGAGGTGCTGGGCATCGTTGAGCACGGAAAACAGGGCGAAGAAGATGGGCATCTGCAGCAGCAGGGGCAGGCAGGAGCTCAGCGGATTCGTTCCGGTGCGCTTGTACAGCTCCATGGTCTCGCGGGACATGGACTCGCGGGAGAACTGGTCCTTCTTGCCCTTGTACTTGTCCTGGATCTTCTTGAGCTGCGGCGCAACCTCGAGCATCTTGCGCTGGCTCTTGATCTGCCTGACGAAGATCGGGATGAGGGCGGCTCGGACGACGATGACGAGGCCGACGATGGACAGCACCCAGGTGATTCCGTCGTTGTAGCCGAGGCCCATGTTGGAGAAAAGCCAGTGGAAAGCGACAAGAAGCAGCTCCACCGCCCACTTCAGTGGCCAGAGGATGATTCCTAGGAGGTCCATACTTCGGGTCAGCCCTTTCCGTGGCTTGGTGCGACAACAAATCCAAAGGATGTCACTCGGTAGCGGCGTGTGCGCTTGAGCGGGACATCATCCACTCCGCCTTCGGCCCACGGATGACACCGGGCGAGACGCCTCGCGCCCAGGGCAGATCCGATCACGAGCCCGTGTTCCTGGACCGCGCCCAGGGTGTACGCCGAGCACGAGGGGTAGTACCGGCAGACGTCCCCATAGAGCGGGGAAATCACAGCGCGGTACGCACGCAGGAGGAGAACCCCCACGTTGCGGGGGAACAGCACAATCGTCGCAATCACCCTATTCACGGCCATCTACCGGGCGCCGCCCTTGACGAGCGCATCGGAGAGTTCGGCCTTGAGCACCGGCCAGCTCGTGTCCAAGGCCGAGGGCAGAGCACGCACAACGACATCCGTTCCCGGTCGGACCGACGTCAGGATCTCGTAGCTCGCGGCCTTCAGCCGCCGACGAACGCGATTGCGGCTCACTGCGCCACCCACATTCTTTGCGACGATGAAACCAAAACGCGCCGGGGAATCTTCACGGCTCTTGCGGACATACGTAACCGTACGGGGTGCGACGTAGCGCAAACCCCGTCGAACAACGGCTTTGTAGTCGCTCCCGCTCGTGATGCGATTGGCCCCGGCGAGCATCGGAGCCTAAGCGGAGAGTTCGGTGCGACCCTTGCGACGGCGGGCACCGAGGATTGCGCGGCCGGCGCGGGTGCGCATACGCAAACGGAAGCCGTGCACCTTCGCGCGACGACGGTTGTTCGGCTGGAACGTTCTCTTGCTCATTGCTCAATCTCCACGTGTTGGATATCCGCAGGCCAGGACAATGGCCGGGAAAGAAGTAGCTAGCCCTCGGGCTGGGGTCAACCTACTAAAACTACGGCCTCACCCTGTTCTGGTCAAACCCAGCAAGCCCAAACGACCGATTCTGCACAAGAATTCCGCTAATCGTCGGAGTGACACGCGGCGGGATCGTGGCTAATTTGGACTGACTATCGGCGAGTGACTACCGTGAGGACAAGTTATCCACAGGTTTGGGCAGGAAACCTGTGAATTCGACCGGATTTACACACAGGCGGTGGATAACTTTGTGGATGCTTTGTTCGGCGATTAAATCGATGTCCAGAGCGCGGCACCAACCAGCGGCTTCCGGCCCAGTCGGAATTTCAGAGATTAGGCAATCATGGCAGACGGAGAACAGCCCATAACGGACACCTGGCGGTCGGTGCTGACCACTCTGGAGTCCGACGACAGCATCACACCGATGCTCTACGGCTTTCTTACCCTGGTCGAACCCAAGGGAATTGCGGCCGGGACCTTCTATCTGGAGGTGCCCAACGAATTCACGGCGAGCATGCTGAACCAGCGCATGCGCGTTCCGCTGCTGATGGCGATGGGCCAGCTCGACGAAGCCAGCGCGGTATCCAGTTTCTACGTGGTGGTCAATCCCGAACTCGAACAGGAATCGTTGCGTCCCCAGCAACCGCCGCAGCTCGACTCCCCGACTCGCCCGATCGCCGAAACACCGGCCGCGCCGTTGTCGGTCTTTGAGACCACCTCGCCCGAGCGCCCCCACGACACACGTCTCAACAACAAGTACAGCTTCGACAACTTCGTGATCGGCCAGTCCAATCGATTCGCCCATGCGGCAGCCGTCGCTGTGGCCGAGGCTCCCGCGAAGGCGTACAACCCGCTCTTCATCTACGGCTCGAGCGGCCTCGGCAAGACCCACCTCCTGCACGCCATCGGCCACTACGCCATGAGTCTTTATCCGGGCATCCGCGTTCGGTATGTCAGTTCCGAGGAATTCACGAACGACTTCATCAACTCGATTGCCAACAACCGCGGGTCCGCCTTCCAGTCGCGCTATCGCAACATCGACATCCTGATGATTGACGACATCCAGTTCCTGCAGGGCAAGGCGGAGACACAGGAAGCCTTCTTCCACACCTTCAACACCCTGCACGACCACAACAAGCAGGTCGTCATCACCAGCGACCTGCCGCCCAAGCACCTGACCGGTTTCGAAGACCGGATGCGGTCGCGCTTCGAGTGGGGTCTGATCACGGATGTCCAGGCTCCCGACCTCGAGACCCGCATCGCCATCCTCCGCAAGAAGGCCCAGAGCGAGAAGCTCCAGGTTCCCGACGACATCCTCGAGTTCATGGCCTCGAAGGTGTCCTCCAACATCCGGGAACTCGAAGGAACACTCATTCGCGTCACGGCGTTCGCCAGCCTGAACCGCACACCGGTTGATATGGACCTGGTTCAGACCGTGCTCAAGGACCTGATCACCCTCGATGAGGACAACGTCATCGCACCGGTCGACATCATCACCAACACGGCCGACTACTTCAAGCTCACCGTCGACGACCTCTACGGGTCTTCCCGGTCCCAGGCCGTCGCCACTGCCCGGCAGATTGCCATGTACCTGTGCCGGGAACTCACGAATCTCTCCCTTCCCAAGATCGGCCAGCTGTTCGGCAACCGCGACCACACGACGGTGATGTACGCGAACAAGAAGATCAGCGAGCTCATGAAGGAGCGCCGTTCGATCTACAACCAGGTCACTGAGCTCACGAACCGCATCAAACAGAACCACCGGTACAAGTAACTGACTAAAACCCAGGGTTTTCCACCTGTGGAAAACCCTGTGGAAACTCTGACAACAACAGGTCACAATCTGTTGAAACTCGACGGTCGCCTGTGAAAACTCGTGTCGAGCCGATCCGGACCTCACAACTTCTTGTCTTTTAATCCCACAGGCCGCTAACAACTTACAAACGTGTAGTTCCCAGTGATCACGCTATATCCACAGAGTTATCCACAGTTTCCACAGCGGTTAAGACCATTAACAAGAATTCTTATATCTCTCCATCCGACAACCTTTACTGCCCAGCGCCGCTGGTCACCGGCCCGCTCCGGAAGACGACTAGCATTGAGCCACCCATCGCCTTCGACAGGAGTAACTTCGTGAGATTCCAGGCCAACCGGGACGTTTTCAGCGAAGCTGTATCGTTCGCGGTCAAGCTTCTCCCCCAGCGCACCACCCTGCCGATCCTCAGTGGCGTTCTGATCGAAGCGACGGAGACCGGGCTGATCCTGTCGTCGTTCGACTACGAGGTTTCCGCCCAGACCGAAATCGCCGCCGATGTCGAAGAAACCGGCAAGGTCCTGGTCTCCGGCCGGCTCCTCGCCGAGATTGCCAGCCGGATGCCGAATGCCCCCGTTCGCTTCTCGACCAACGAGTCTCGCATCTCGGTCAGCTGCGGCTCCGCAAACTTCACACTCTTGTCCATGCCGGTCGAGGAATATCCGAGCATTCCGCAGGTGGGAGCCCAATCTGGGCTCGTGCCGGCCGAGGAATTCTCCATGGCCGTCGCGCAGGTCGCCGTCGCGGCATCCCGTGACGACGTGACACCCGTGATAACGGGGGTACAGCTCGAAATCAGCGAGAACAGCCTGAGCATGGTTGCCACGGACCGCTATCGGGTTGCCGTTCGCGAAATCGACTGGGATCGCGGCTCAAACGAGGCCCAGGGCACAATCACCGCCCTCGTTCCCGCCCGCACCCTGCAGGAGGTCGGCAAGACATTCGGGCACAGCGGAACCATCTCGGTGGCCATCACGAGCACCGACGACCGTGAGCTCATCGCCTTCACGGCGGAGAAGAAGACGGTGACGTCGTTGCTGATCAAGGGCAATTTCCCGCCCGTCCGGCGCTTGTTCCCCGAGACCGTGGACAACTACGCCGTGATCAACACCGCGGAGCTCATCGAAGCGACCCGCCGGGTGCAGCTCGTCCTCGAGCGGGAGGCAGCCCTGCGTTTCACCTTCGCCGCCGACGGACTGACCCTGGAGGCCATCGGCTCCGAGCAGGCCCAGGCTTCGGAGAAGATCGACGCGATCCTCTCCGGCACGGAGACCGTCGTCTCCCTGAAGCCGCAGTTCCTGCTGGACGGACTGGGAGCGGTGCACTCGGAGTTCGTGCGGATTTCGTTCACCAGGACCGAGAACCCGAATAAGCCGGGCCCGGTTCTCATCACCAGCCAGAACTCGCGCGACCAGCCGGGAGCCGACAGCTACAAGTACCTGTTGCAGCCGAACCTCCTCCTGCGCTGAGGCTCGAGTTCCCGTCAAAGGACACGCAATGCACATTGGCATCATCGGCCTGGGCAGGATGGGTGCGAACATGCGCACCCGGATGTGCGCGGGCGGCATTGAGGTAACGGGGTACGACCGCAATCCGGAACTGACCGATGTCGCATCCGTCGCCGAGCTCATCCAGGCCCTTCCGGCACCCCGGATTGTCTGGATCATGGTGCCGGCGGGCGAGATCACAGACTCGGTGGTCGGGGAACTCTCGGGGCTGCTGGCCGCCGGCGATCTTGTCATCGAGGGAGGCAACTCACGGTTCACCGACGACTTCCGCCATGCCGAACTCCTGGAGAAGACCGGTGTGCACTACATCGATGCCGGTGTGTCGGGCGGAATCTGGGGACTGAAGAACGGATACGGCCTGATGGTCGGCGGCGCGGAGGACCAGGTCGAGCGGGCCATGCCTGTCTTCGACGCGCTGCGACCGGAGGGCGCGCGCGAAGAGGGTTTCGTTCACGCGGGAGCCGTCGGTGCCGGCCACTACGCGAAGATGGTGCACAACGGTATCGAATATGCGCTCATGCAGGCATACGCCGAGGGGTATGAACTCCTGGAAAAACGCGACGATCTGATGGCGGATGTCCCGGCCGTTTTCACCGCCTGGCAGCGGGGAACGGTCGTGCGTTCCTGGATGCTGGAGCTCCTCGTTCGCGCCCTCAAGGAAGATCCCGACCTGTCCGACATCGAGGGCTACGTCGAGGATTCGGGCGAAGGCCGGTGGACGATCGAGGAAGCGATTGCCAACGGGGTCCCGGTGCCGACGATCAGCGCGTCGATTTTCGCGCGGTTTGTGTCTCGACAGGACGACTCACCCGCCATGAAGGCCGTCGCCGCCCTGCGTCATCAGTTCGGCGGCCACGCCGTGAAGAAGGCGGACTGACCCGGCGTGAGGGTCACACACTTGTCACTCACCGACTTCCGCAATTACGCGCAGGTCGACGTTCCGTTCCTGCCGGGACCCAACCTGGTCGTGGGACGCAACGGTCAGGGAAAAACGAACTTGATTGAGGCCCTCGGCTTCCTGAGCACCCTCGGTTCGCACCGGGTGTCGACAACCGGTGCCATGATCCGGGCCGGCCAGGACGCCGCGATCATTCGAGCGCGGCTCGAATACAACGGCCGGGACCTTCTCACCGAAGTCCAGATCAACCGATCGGGGCTGAACCGGGCGCAGGTCAACCGGTCCGTGATCAAGACCCGCGAACTTCCGCGGTACTTCTCGAGCGTGCTGTTCGCACCGGAGGACCTCGCCCTGGTCCGGGGCGACCCATCCGGTCGGCGACGATTCCTCGACCAGCTCCTCGTGCTGCGCACCCCGCGCATTTCCGCCGTGCTGGCCGACTACGATCGGGTGCTCAAACAGCGGAACACTCTGCTGAAGTCCGCCCGGGCGTCGGGCGTACGCCCGAATGCGCTGGGCACACTCGACATCTGGGACGAGAGACTCGTCGAACTCGGTTCCGAGATCATCGACGAGCGCGCCGAACTCATACGCCAGCTCGGCGAACCGCTGCGCGTGGCCTATCAGTCCGTGGCGGGCGAAGACCATGGACCGGCGCTGATCGCCTCGCTTAGCATCCTCGGGGCGGATGAGGATTCCGGGGTCGAGGCGGGGGCAATCCGGG
>MCHG01000383.1_pt1 | contig 14085 bp, 16 predicted proteins | sample 787351 | NCBI WGS metagenome assembly MCHG01 (sample SAMN05430296, study PRJNA330682) | permafrost metagenome | biome: Cold desert; feature: permafrost; material: soil; isolation source: enrichment culture inoculated with soil incubated with H2/CO2 at 20 degrees... ... | reverse complement strand
CAGCCCGCCTGCTTGTTGCCTTGTACGGAACGCCGGGGACGTCGGCGCTCGGCGTGCTCGGCGAACAGGAGCTTCCGGCGGCGATCATCCGGGCCAGGACCACGGCGAACCAGTACGCGGAGCACACCGCACGCACTGTCGTGCCGATGATGGAGATCATCGCCACGGTCGCCGCCGGGGCGGAGGGGGCCGACGGGAACTACTCCAATGAGCTCTCCGCCGAAGGCCTCCGACCGTGGGTCGAGGCAGCGGGCAAGGCCGGAATGTACGTGGTGCTCGACCTGCAGCCGGGGCGCACGGACTTCCTCACCCAGGCGAAGCGGTACGAGTCGCTGCTCGTGCTGCCCCATGTGGGACTCGCCCTCGACCCGGAGTGGCGGCTCGGCAAGACCCAGCGGCACCTCGAGCAGATCGGATCGGTGGACGCCGCAGAGCTCAACACGGTGATCACCTGGCTCGCGGACCTGACCAGCACGCACGCGCTGCCACAGAAACTGCTCGTGCTGCATCAGTTCAGCCTGAAGATGATCCGGAATCGCGCCACCCTCGACACCTCCCGCCCTGAACTCGCCCTCCTCCTGCACGTGGACGGGCTCGGCGGCCAGCCGGCGAAGCAGGCCACCTGGCGGGCCCTGCGGGCCGGCGCGCCGGCCGGCATCGGCTGGGGCTGGAAGAATTTCATCGACGAGGACCAGCCGATGCTCACCCCGGCACAGACCATGGCGCAGGTCGCGCCGAGCCCGGACCTCATCACCTACCAGTGACCCGCCCGCACGTCCCCTGACCCGGACTAATGGTTTTGACAATCATTATCAATAAGCGTAGTGTTGCACCGTGAGACCCAGACACCTTTCCCTTGCCGCCCTCCTGGCCGCGGCCGTCGTCCTGCTCTCCGGCTGCGGTACCGGCCCGGACGCGTCCGACGCCGGACTCGAGATCGTGGCAACGACCACGCAGGTAGCCGATTTCACCCGCGAGGTCGTCGGCGACACGGCCGACGTCGCGCTCACCCAACTCGTCCGGCCCAACCAGAGCGTCCACGCCTTCGACCCGTCGGCCGCGGATCTGACCGCGCTCGGGCGGGCGGACGTGCTCGTCGTCAACGGCATCGGCCTCGAAACCTGGCTCGACGACGCCATCGAGGCATCCGGCTTCGACGGTGTCACGATCGACGCCAGCGAGGGGATCTCCCTGCTGGAAGACGACAATCCGCATGTCTGGACCGACCCGCGCAATGCTGACGCCATGGTGAACACCATCGCCTCGGGGCTTGGCAATGCCGACGCGCCGAACGCCGAAGCGTTCGACGCCAATGCGACGGCCTACGCGGACAAGCTCACCCGGCTCGATGACTGGACCCGCGCCAACGTGGACACCGTCCCCGCGGGCGATCGCCTGCTGGTGAGCAACCACGACGCCCTCGGCTACTTCACTGCCGCCTACGGCATCACCTACGTCGGATCCGTCATTCCGAGCTTCGACGACAACGCCGAGCCCAGCGCAGCCGAGATCGACAAACTCGTGGCCGCGATCACCGCGACGGGCGTCAAGGCTGTGTTCTCCGAGGCGTCCCTCGACCCGAAAGCCGCGCAGACCATCGCGAGCGAGGCCGGGGTGCGTGTCTACTCCGGCGAGGATGCCCTCTACGTCGACTCGCTCGGCCCGGCCGGAAGTGAGGGCGAGACCTATCTCGCGGCGCAGGTGCACAATGTCACCGTCGTTCTCGAATCCTGGGGCGTCACGCCCAGCCCCGTCCCGGCGGAACTGGGATAGTGGTGCTGTGAACGAGAACCCTCCCGATCCGGCGCCCGCACTGGCGGTCTCCGGCGCCTCCTTCAGCTACGGTCGCGGGCCCGCCCTGGAGGACATCACCTTCGAGCTGCGACCCGGCGAAGCCGTTGCCCTCATCGGTCCGAACGGCTCGGGGAAATCAACGCTGCTCAAGGGCGTCCTCGGGCTGGTCCCGCGGGTCAGCGGCACCGTCACGGTGCTCGGCCAGGCCGCGGCGCCCGCCGGCTCGGTCGGTTACGTTCCCCAGACCGAAGACATTGACCCGCACTTCCCGATCACGCTCGAGCAGGTCGTCATGATGGGCCGCTACCGCTCCCTCGGCTGGCTGCGCCTGCCGTCCCGGCGTGACCGCGACGCGGTAGCGCACGCCCTGGAAACGGTGGGCCTGGGGCCGCTGGCGAAGAGCCGATTCGGCCAGCTTTCCGGCGGACAACAGAAGCGGGGCCTGCTCGCGCGGGCCGTTGTGTCCGGTCCCCGCCTGCTGCTGCTCGACGAACCGTTCAACGGCCTTGACCAGGAGAACCGCGACGCCCTGATCGGCACCATCGACCGGCTGAAGGCGGGCGGCCTCGCCGTGCTCGTGTCGACCCATGACCTGGAGCTCGCCCGGGCCGTCTGCGAAAAGGTGTTGCTGCTCAACGGCAGCCAGGTTGCCTTCGGACCGCGCGACGAGGTGCTGACCCTCGACAACGTGCAGCGCACCTTCCGGGACGTGGGCGTGGAGATGGACGAACACACCGTCGTCGTGCCCGGGCACGAGGGCCACTAGGTGGACCTCGCCGGCTTCCTGTTCGACGGCTTCGCGCTGCCGTTCATGGCCCGCGCGCTGGCCGTGCTCGCCGCACTCAGCCTCGTCGCCGGGGTGGTCGGGGTGCTGGTCAACCTGCGCGGACTGGAGTTCATCAGCGACGGGCTCACCCATGCGGTCTTCCCCGGAATAGTCATCGGGTTCGTCTGGAGCGGGCAGGACGGACTCTTTGTCGGCGCGCTGATCGCCGCGCTCGTCGCCTCCGTCGCCCTGACCCTGATCGCGCGCAGCAAGGTGCCGACGGATGCCGCCATCGCGGTCGTCTTCACGGCCATGTTCAGCATCGGCGTCGTCGTGGTTTCCCGTGAAACCAACTACGCCGGGCAGCTCGAGCAGCTCCTGTTCGGGCGCCTGCTGACCGTCGGCCCGGCCGAGGTCGTGCAGACGATCGTGATCTGCGGCGTCGCCCTCCTGGTCGTGGCGCTCACCCTCAAGGAACAGGTCTTCCGGGCCTTCGACCACACCGGGTTCTCCGCGGCCGGCTACCGTCCGCTCCTGCTCGACCTGATGCTCAACGGTGCGATCGCCCTCGTCGTCGTGGCGGCGACGAGTGCGGTCGGCAACCTGCTCGTGCTCGCCGTGCTGATCGTGCCCGGTGCGGTGGCGCGCCTCCTCACCTCGCGGCTGTGGCTGCTCTTCCCCGTCGCCGCGGTGTTCTCCGGGGTGGCGGCCTGGCTGGGGCTGGCGCTCGGCTATGCGGCATCCGTCGATCTCGGCATCGAGCTGTCGAGCGGCGCGACCGTCGTGCTCGTGCTGGTCGCGGGCTACGCCGTTGCTCTCCTCGCCCGGATCCTTATCGACCGGCTTCGCGGCAGGACGGCGCGGTGATGGGCTACTTCGAGAAGGCTCTCCTCGCCGCCCTCGTGATCGGGGCGCTCTCCGGGCTGGTGGGCTCACTCGTCGTGCTGCGCCAGCGAACGTTCTTCGCCCAGGCGCTCACCCACGCGACCTTCCCGGGCGCCATCGCCGCAGCCATCCTCGGGGTCAGCATCCCCCTGGGCGCGGCCGTTGCGGCCGTCGCCATTGTCGGCATCATGACCGTGATCGGAAAGGTCGAGCGGCAGGGAGCCCAGGTTGCGTCGGGCATCGTGCTCACCGCCGGGTTCGCCCTCGGCGTGCTCCTCCAGGCCCTGAACCCGTCGCTGCCCGTGCAGGTCGACTCCTACCTGGTCGGGTCGATCCTCACCGTGACGACCGGCGGCGTGCTCCTGGCCGCCGGCGTGCTCCTGCTCGCCGTCGCCGTCATGGTCTTCCTGGGCAAGGAGATCCTCTTCTCCACCTTCGACAAGAACGGATTCCGCGCCGCGGGCTACCGGGAATGGCCGATCGAACTGCTCAGCCTCGCCCTGATCACCGCCACGGTGGTCACGGCGATGCCGGCCGTCGGCGCCATCCTCGCCATCGCGCTCATCGCGGCGCCCGCGGCCGCCGCGCGCCAGCTCGCCCGCACGACGACGCAGATCTTCGTCGCCGCGCCGCTGATCGGCGCAGCATCCGGGGCCATCGGCGTGCTGCTCTCCCGCGCCCTTGACGTGGCGGCCGGGCCGGCGATCGCCCTCACGGCGGCCGGCTTCTTCCTGGCGGCCCTCGGCGTACACCGGCTCGGCCGGGCGCGGATACGGTTGAGAGCATGAAGCGAAACACCTGGCAGCGGGAAGCCGTGCGCGCGGCCCTCGACACGGCCGAGGGTTTCGTCAGCGCGCAGGGCCTGCACGCCGCGCTGCACGCGACCGGCTCGCCGATCGGCCTCGCCACGGTGTACCGGGCCCTCGCCGACCTCGCCGCGGAGGGCGCCGCAGACTCCCTGCAGTCGCCGGAGGGCGAGAGCCTGTACCGGGCCTGCACCAACGACCACCACCACCACCTGATCTGCCGCAACTGCGGCCTGACGGTGGAGATCGAGGCGGATGCCGTGGAGATCTGGGCCAGGAACGTGGCCGCCGAGCACGGCTTCAGCCAGGCTGCCCATGTGGTCGACGTCTTCGGCCTCTGCGCCACCTGCGCCACCTGCGCCCCCGTCGCCCCCTAGCCGGGCCGGTTTGCGCGAGGCGCGTCGAGGCCGTAGAGTTGACCGTTGCTGCGCACATCCGTGCGTGCATTGCCGCAACGTGCCGCTCCCCGCCAAGGAGAGCGCGGGCGTTCCGGCCGACAAGAGATCTTGGGAAGGGCATTCGCCCTTCGGTATTGGAGGAAAACCATGGCAGCTGTCTGCCAGGTGACCGGAGCCGTTCCCGGCTTCGGGCACAACATTTCGCACTCGCACCGGCGCACCAAGCGTCGCTTCGACCCGAATGTTCAGAAGAAGACATATTACGTACCCTCGCTCCGCCGGAACGTCACGCTGACCCTGTCGGCCAAGGGCATCAAGGTCATTGACGCACGCGGCATCGAGTCCGTCGTCAAGGACGTACTCGCTCGTGGGGTGAAGATCTAATGGCAAAGCAGCATGACGTCCGTCCGATCATCAAGCTTCGTTCGACCGCCGGAACGGGTTACACCTACGTGACCCGCAAGAACCGTCGCAACGACCCCGACCGTCTCGTACTCAAGAAGTACGACCCCGTAGTGCGCAAGCACGTTGACTTCCGTGAGGAGCGCTAAAAATGGCGAAGAAGAGCATGATTGCCAAGAACAACCAGCGCAAGGTAATCGTCGAACGATACGCCGCCAAGCGCCTCGAGCTGAAGAAGGCTCTCATCGACCCGAACGGCACCGACGAGTCCCGTGAGGCCGCTCGCCTGGGCCTGCAGAAGCTCCCCCGCAACGCTTCGCCGGTGCGCCTGCGCAACCGCGACGCGGTTGACGGACGCCCTCGCGGCCACCTCAGCAAGTTCGGTATCTCGCGCGTTCGCTTCCGCGACATGGCGCACCGGGGCGAGCTGCCCGGCATCACCAAGTCCAGCTGGTAGCACCCCGGACGGCCGCGTGAGCGGTCCTCCGTGACGTCCTCAGGGGATGTCGACTTCGGTCGGCATCCCCTGAGTCGTTCCGCGCAGAGCGAAATAAAAGCGACTCGCCGGGGAAAAGCGCTCCGAAACGCTGGAAATCCGCGGAATTCCGCCGATCTCTGTTAGATTCAACGCGGTCGAACCGACCAGCGGAGAAGCTCCCCGGAGTCAATTCGTTCACCCTAACTACCTGTTTCTACGAAGGTCCGAGGAGGACACTCAATGGCTGACAAGTCGCTGAACAAGACCGAGCTCGTTGCCAAGGTTGCCGCAGACTCTGGCCAGAGCCAGACTGCCGTCGACAGCGTTCTGAACGCTTTCTTCGCAACCCTCGCCGACACCGTTGCACACGACGGCAAGGTCACCATCCCGGGTTGGCTCGGAGTCGAGCGCACCGCAACCGCCGCGCGCACCGGCCGCAACCCGCAGACCGGCGAAGAGATCCAGATCGCCGCAGGCCACCGCGTCAAGCTGACCGCCGGCAGCAAGCTCAAAGCCGCCGCCAAGTAGCATTCGGTACCTGCACGACAGACGGGCGTCGACTTCGGTCGGCGCCCTCTTCTGTGCCCGGGCTCTGTCCCCGGGCCCGAATCCCCGCCGAAACCACGCCGACTTTGACGCTTCCGGTCGACTTTGCCCGGTGCGCGGGGGGAACTCGACCGGAACGGTCAATGTCGGCGCGGACCCGGCCGCGAGCCGGGGCGGGCCCGCACGGTTAGGCTGGCTGGGTGCCTCGTCTTGTCCGCCTCATCGGTCCGGCAGCCCTGCTGCTGGTGGCTCTGCTGGCGACTCTCGCCGGGCTCGCGTATGGCGGCGGTGCGGCCGCGCAGCTCCTCGCCGACCCGGGCCCCGTGGTGCGCTGGAGCCTGCCTATCGCCAAACTGCTGGTCAACCTCGGCGCGGCCGGTACGATCGGCGCCCTCGTGCTCACCCTCTTCGCGCTGAGCCCCGGGGAACGTGAGTTCAACACCGCGCTCGACTTCTCCGCGGCATCCGCAGCCGTCTTCACCGTCGCCTCGGCGCTCACCGGGTTCCTCACCTTCCTGCAGGTGACGAACGTCTCGCTCAGCTTCGATGACACGTTCAGCGCGACGATGGGCCAATTCTTCAGCCAGATTGAAATCGGCCAGGCCTGGCTCGGCACGACCCTGATCGCCGCCGGCGTCACGGTGCTCTGCTTCGCGGTGCGCAACCAGACCGCGATCGTCTTCGTTGCGCTCCTCGCGGTCGCCGCGCTCGTGCCGATGGCGCTGCAGGGGCACTCCGCGGGCGCGACCGGCCACGATCAGGCGATCACCGCACTCGGCGTGCACCTGCTGTTCGCCGCCGTCTGGCTGGGTGGGCTGCTGACCGTCCTCGTGCTGCGCGGCAGCCTCGACGGCGATCGTCTCAGCGTGGTCGTGTCCCGCTATTCTTCCCTCGCACTGGTCTCCTTCATCGTGGTCGCCGTATCCGGTTACGTCAGCGCGGAGCTCCGCGTCGGCAGCCTCGAGCGGATCTTCAGCCCCTACGGCGTGCTCGTGCTGGTGAAGGTGGCGGCGTTGGTAGCCCTGGGCGGCTTCGGTGTGCTGCAGCGCCGGTTCGTCATCGGCCGGATGACGTCCGGAGGTCCGGACTCCCGCCCGTGGTTCTGGTGGCTCATCACCGCGGAACTGGCCTTCATGGGCCTGGCCTCTGGCGTCGCGGCCGCGTTGGCGAAGACGGCCACCCCGGTCGTGCAGGTCACCGCCGCGGAGATCCCCACCTCGACGCCCGCGCAGATCCTGACCGGGGAGCTGCTGCCGCCCGAACTCACCTTCTCCCGCTATTTCACCGAGTGGAATTTCGACCCTGCCTGGGTCTTCTTCTGCGCCTTCGGCATTTTCTTCTACCTGGCCGGGGTGCAGCGACTCCGCCGCCGCGGCGACAGCTGGCCGCTGTACCGCACGGTGTTGTGGGTCCTGGGCATGCTGGCCTTGTTCTACATCACCAACGGCGGCGTGAATGTGTACGGCAAGTACCTGTTCTCCACCCACATGCTCGCGCACATGGCCCTGACGATGCTCGTTCCGGTGCTCCTGGTGCCCGGGGCGCCGGTCACGCTCGCTGCGCGCGCCATTCGCAAGCGCCACGACGGCAGCCGCGGCCCGCGGGAATGGATTCTGCTCGCCGTTCACTCGAAGCCCGCCGGGATCCTGGCGCATCCGTTCGTGGCGGCCATCGTCTTCGCCGCATCGCTGTGGGTCTTCTACTACTCGGCGTTGTTCAGCTGGGCGACCACAGACCACATCGGCCACGAGTGGATGGTCGTGCACTTCCTGATCACGGGATACCTGTTCGTGCAGTCGCTGATCGGCATCGATCCCGTGCCGTACCGGCTGCCGCACGCGTTCCGATTGCTGCTCCTGCTGGGCACGATGGCGTTCCACGCGTTCTTCGGGGTGGCGCTGATGACCGGGACCGGGCTGCTGCTTGCCGACTGGTACGGGGCCATGGGGCGCGACTGGGGCCTGAGCGCCATCGCGGACCAGCAGGCGGGCGGCGGCATCGCCTGGAGCATCGGCGAGATTCCGACGATCGCGCTGGCCATCGCGGTGGTGATCCAGTGGAGCCGCGGCGACGAGAAGGAATCCCGGCGCATCGACCGCAATGCGGACCGCACGGGCGACGCCGACCTCGAGGCGTACAACGCGCGGCTCGCGCGTCTCGCGGCGCACGACCGGTAAACGCCCTGGGCCGAATGCCCAGGCCCAGCGCTCAGGCTCAGGCCCGGCGCCCAGGCTAGTGCAGCTGGATCGCCAGCGCCCCATCGGGCCTGATCGTCACGCTCAGGGCCACCGTGAACGGCACGTCCTCATCCCGGGTGGTGAGTTCCCCGTCGAAGAGGGATCGGACGTCGACGACGATGTGCGCCTGGCCGACGGTCGGCGGCATCTCGAACGTGTTCTGGCCGGCCGCCAGCGTGACCACCGGGAAGCTCGCGATCGACCACGCCGGCAGCCCTCGTACCTGGTCGTTGATTTCGATGCCGAACGGGCAGTTCGACGGTTGCAGCACCGTCTGCGTCGCGCACGCCTCGAGGAAATCGTTGAGTTCGGTCTGCACCTGTTTGATGAACCGCCTATTGGGCATCGCTTCGATCGTGACATCGGTTGCGCCGCCCGACGTGACGGGCAGCGCCTGCTTCGGGGCGGTGAGCAGGGTGGAATCGTGGGTGAAGTCGTACAGCGCCGGTGCGAACGCGAGGTAGGCGGCCTGGTTCGAGAAGGTGACCGGCGCTTCCGGTGCCGCGTGGGCCCGCGTATCGAGGGTGAGCCCATTGACGGTGAACGTCGCCTCGTGGAGCACCGTCACCTGGAGTACGGCCAGTGGACTGGTCGTGAAGTGCCAGCTGTCGAAGACCCCGGCGAAGGTGCCGGTGCGAGCCACCGCGAACTTCATCGTCGACTCGTTGCCGTCCAGCAGGAAGTCGTAGACCACGGTGTGGCGGCCGTTGGCGCCGGCGGTGTCGCTTCGCAGCTGGATGTCGCTGAGTTCACCCAGGACGGATCCGCGCAGCAGTGTCGTGGGGAGGTTCTGCGGCAGCCCGTCCTCTGTGAGCCTGGCGTTCGTGAGCTCCACGCCGGGCATGGCCAGCGCACCGGCCTGGTCGTGCCGAGCCAGGGCGTCGAGGTACTGGCGAACGAAGCCGCCGGCGCTGTAGACCTCCCGGTTCAGGGAACCGATGGCGGCAAACAGGGCACCGAGCAGCAGCGCCGCGATCACGCTCACGGCAATGATGGCGCGCCGTAGGCTTCGCCGGCTCTCGCCGTCCCCGATGGTCACGTCAACATCCTACGGGCGCAGGCTCGCCGCCCCCGAAACGGCCGGTGCCGCCGCTGCCAGGTGTCCTTGCCCCCAACCCGGTGAAGTCCCGGCGTTTGCCGGGTCGGGACGGTTACAGTGGAATGTTCCCCGCCAACCCCGAGCCCACCGAAAGTGCCCCCGTGTCCGAGATCCCGCTGTCCCGCGAACAGGCCGAAGTCTTCGCCGCGATCGAAAGCACGCGCCAGAACGTTTTTGTCACCGGTCGCGCCGGCACGGGTAAGTCGACACTGCTGAACCACCTCTCCTGGCACACCAGCAAACAGATCGTCATTGCCGCGCCGACCGGAGTGGCCGCGCTGAACGTGGGCGGGCAGACCATCCACTCCCTGTTCCGGCTGCCGATCGGGGTGATCGCCGACCACGTGATCGACCAGTCCGACCAGGTGCGCAAGCTGCTCAACACGATCGACACGCTCGTCATCGACGAGGTCTCCATGGTCAACGCCGACCTGATGGATGCCATCGACCGCAGTCTGCGACAGGCGCGCCAGCGCCCACACGACACGTTCGGCGGCGTGCAGATCGTGCTCTTCGGCGACCCGTACCAGCTGGCGCCGGTGCCGGGTGATTCCGACGAGCGCGCCTACTTCGCCGACACGTACCGGTCGATGTGGTTCTTCGACGCCAGGGTCTGGCAGCAAGCCGAACTGCGCATCTTCGAGCTCACCGAGATCCACCGCCAGCACGACGCGGACTTCAAGCACATGCTCAACGCGGTGCGCCACGGCCAGGTCACCGCGGAGATCGGCGGCGCGCTGAACGCAGCCGGGGCCCGTCCGGCGCCCAGCGAAGGCGTCATCACGCTGGCAACCCGCAACGACGCGGTCAACCGCATCAATGCGGCCGCCCTGCAGCGACTCTCCGGCCGGCCGCTCACGGCCAAGGCCGAGATCACCGGCGACTTCGGCGGACGCACGTTCCCGGCCGACGAGGTGCTTGAGCTCAAGGTGGGCGCGCAGGTGATGTTCCTGCGCAACGACTCGAACCACCAGGACGGCGGGCAGCGCTGGGTGAACGGCAGCATCGGCACCGTCACGAAGGTCGACTCGACGGTGTACGTCGACATCGACGGCGACACCCACGAGGTCGAACCCACGGTGTGGGAGAAGTTCAAGTACAGCTACAACCCGCTCACGAAGAAGCTGAAGAAGGATGTCGTGGCCGAGTTCACGCAGTTCCCGCTGCGGCTGGCGTGGGCGGTCACGATCCACAAGTCGCAGGGGGCAACCTACGAGCGGGCCATCGTCGACCTCGGCTCGCGGGTCTTCAGCCCCGGCCAGACCTACGTGGCCCTCAGCCGGCTGACCAGTCTCGAGGGTCTCTACCTGGCCCGCCCGCTGCGTCCGAGCGACATCATCGTGGATGAGAACGTGCAGCGCTTCATGCAGGGCGAGCGGGCGGCCCTGGCCACCGAGGAGATCCCCCGGACTTAGTGGCCGGTCTGGGCGCCGGTGTGGCCGGTGTCGGCGGGTTCGGTGTCGTGGCCGGTGGTGCTGCCGCTGGGATTGTCGGTCCCCGGCGTGGAGTGTGAGCCGTGCGGAACGGCGTACTCGCCGGCCCTCGTGGCGGCCAGGGCGCTCGTGGTCAGCCCCGAGAAGACCATGCCGCCAATCATCAGTGCGGCAAGGAATCTCCAGGCGGCCTGCGGCTGGGGTGAGGCGGCCGGGACGTCGGCCCGGGGCGAGGCGGCGGCATCCGTTGTCGCCCGCCGCGCGTTGCTGCGTTTCGCGTCGCTGCGCCTGGACAGGGCGAGGGAGCAGGCGAGCGTGATGTCGAACAGCGAGGCGACGGCCATCGGGTAGAAGGGCAGTCCCGTCGCGTCGGCCGTGACGCCCAGCCCGCTGCCGAGGATCGCCGTGGCGCCCCAGACGAAGACCGGGACGAGTGCGAGGGCGACGGTGGCATCCGGGGCCCAGACGCGGCTTCGGATGAGTGTCACGACACCCCAGCCGAGCTCGGCGAGGCCGAGCCCGACCAGGATGATGGCGAGCGGGAGAGGAGCGCCGGCTCCGACGGCGAGGTGTACCAGCGCGGCGCCGATGGCGGCGAAGGCAAGCCAGGTGCGGATGACGGGGTTCATGTTGTGCTCTTCTTCCCTGGGCGACGCTGTTCGGACGCGGTTACGCGGTCGCGGTGGCGGAGACGCGGGCGGACCGCTCGGCTCCGAGTCCGACGCCGAGCAGCACGATGGCGCTGGCCAGGTGCAGGAAGTGGTCGGCCGTGTTCAGGGCCAGGATGTTCAGCGCCGAGCCGACGATGAAGAATCCGACGATACCGAGGAGCAGGTAGACGGCTCCGACGGCCCCGTTCACGGCCCTTGCTGCGGACACGCTGGAGAGTCCGGCGATCAGCAGGGCGGCGCCGATCAGCAGGTGGGCCACGTTGTGCAGCGGGTTTACCGCGAAGATCCCGAGGAGCAGGCCGCCCTCGGTCGCGAGGAAGCCGATGCCGCCGGTGACGGCGAAGCCAAGCAAACCGACGAGAATATAGACCGCTCCGAATACGGTGCCGAGCAGTCGGTTGGGGGATGTGCGCATGTTGGTGCCTCTCTTAGGTGCCACGGTTATCCGGGCTCATCTGGTATTCGGAGATACCCGTGAATCGGATTGGTGTTTGCTGCCAATGTGATCCGAGAACCCCTCGGAGCGGCGGCTCGGAGCGGTGGAACGGCCAGGGACGACTCGCCCGTCACCGGCGCGCGACCGAAGCGATCTGGGTACACTCCCCGGTACAAGGGCCATCAGTCAGCCTGGGGATGCCAATGGACAGTAGACCCGTTCCGAAACGCCGGTGGGCTGCGCTCGCGATCGTTCTCGGAGCCGCCTTCGCCTTCTCCGGTTGCCTCAGCGAGGCTGGTCCGGCCCCCGACCTCACGGTTCCGGCGGGCTCTCGGTTGCCGGCCGGTGTGGCCCAGCGACTTGATGCTGCACTCGCTGATGGGCTCGCCCTGTCCGGATCCTCCGGAGCGCTTGCCGGGGTCTGGGCGCCGTGGGCGGGAGACTGGGTGGCGACGCCCGGAACCACCACGATGACCGGCGACAACCCGATGACCGCCGACATGCAGTTCCGGATCGGAACCACCACCACCTCGATGACCTGCACGGTGCTTCTCCGGCTCGTGGAGGAAGGCCGGGTGAAGCTCGACGACCCCGTTTCCCGCTACCTGAGCCGGAGCGCGGAGGTCGAGGGCATCACGCTCGGACAGCTCTGCCGAAACACGTCCGGCCTGGCGGACTATTACCCTGGGCTCGCGCCCCAGTTCGTGGACAACCCCACGCGGCAGTGGCCGCCCATGGAAATCCTCGCGAGCGGCCTGGCCGGCAAACGTCTTGCGGCGCCGGGTAGCGCCTGGTCGTATTCCAGCACCGGCATCATCCTGCTCGGCATGGCGCTGCAGTCGGCGACCCACCAGGATTGGGGATCGCTCTACCGGCACTACATCTTCGACCCGCTGGGCCTCACCCAGACAACCTTTCCCGCCGGCGACGCAGTGCGGCTCCCCGACCCGCACCCGCACGGCTATGCGACTGCGGTCGACGCGGCAGGGGTGCCGGCGTGCGACCAGTTGCGTGACGAAACCGAGCTGTCCAATTCCATGGGCTGGGTCGCCGCCGGGGTCGTGTCGACGCTCGCCGACCTGAGGACGTGGGCACGGGCCTTCGCCGAGGGCAGCGTGCTGTCCGAGAAATCGACGGAGGAGCAGTGGGCGACCGTGCCCCAGGGCGAAACGTCCCCGCAGTGGCAGCGTTACGGACTGGGAGGCCGCCAACTCGGCCCTCTGCGGGGGCAGGCCGGTGCGATCCCGGGTTTCCTCTCAGCGACCCTGGTCGACCCGGAGAGCGGCCTGACGATCGCCGTCATGCTGAACAACTCGACCGCGGGCCCCGGGTTCGTGCAGTCCCTCGCGCAACGCCTCGCCTCGATCGCGGGGAAGGCTCCGCCGACGGATTCCGCCGAGGCTCCCGGGCTCAGGCTGCCGTGGTCCGAGGAACAGGCGGCGGAGGCGATGCGCTCCGGCGCGGCCTGCCAGGCGGCCGCCACAGCCGCTGGCTAGAATCCGTTCATGGCGATCACACCCGACACAAAAGACTGGACCTGGGTCCTCGAGCAGCCGTGCCCCGAGTGCGGCTTCGACGCCGCCGAGGTCGCCCTCGACGACATCCCGCGCCTGATTCGTGAGAACGCGGCCGGCTGGGGCCCCGTCCTCGCGCGCACCGATGCGGCCGTGCGCCCGAACGACCACACCTGGTCCGCCCTCGAATACGCCGCCCACGTGCGCGACGTTTTCCGCATCTTCTCGGTGCGGCTGGGGCTCATGCTCAGCGAAGACGACCCGCTGTTCGCGAATTGGGACCAGGATGCCACGGCCGTCGCCGAGCGGTACCACGAACAGGACCCGGCCGTGGTCGGCCGGGAGCTCGCCCTCGCCGCGGTATCCCTGGCCGATGCCTTCGCCGCCGTTCGGGAGCCGGACCGCACGCGCACCGGCCGCCGCAGCGACGGAGCCCGCTTCACCGTGACGACGCTCGCTCAATACGTGCTCCACGACCCCGTCCACCACCTGCACGACGTCCACCCCCCTCTCGCCGAACTGTGAGTTTGGCACCTTCCCGACCCGGCAAAGTCATAGGGTCAAAGCAACGCTCTGATTGATGGAGCGTTTTATGGTCAAGTTGTTTCCGCAGGCTGCTC
>MCHG01000382.1_pt1 | contig 14124 bp, 9 predicted proteins | sample 787351 | NCBI WGS metagenome assembly MCHG01 (sample SAMN05430296, study PRJNA330682) | permafrost metagenome | biome: Cold desert; feature: permafrost; material: soil; isolation source: enrichment culture inoculated with soil incubated with H2/CO2 at 20 degrees... ... | reverse complement strand
GCCGCTGTTGCTGGTAAACTGAATACTCGCGCAGAAGCTACCAGTCATGAAGGCGATTTCCGTAAGATTGTAAGTGGAGTGAATGGCACTCTTGATGCTGTTATTGGTCCCCTAAATGAGGCAATCAGAGTTTCAAATGAGTTTTCTAATGGAAACTTCAGAGCCAGGGTTGATGAAAACCTTCATGTAGAGGGCGATTTCATAAATTTCAAGCATGTTCTTAACAACATTGGCGTTTCTGTGAGTGAAGTTATAAAATCTGCAAAATCTGTCACTGTGGATGTTGTAGAATGTAGCAATGAAGCCAGCAAAGGTGCTGATGAAGTTGCAAAGGCGGCAGGAGATGTGGCAATGTCCAGTCAGAAGAGTTCTGAACTGACAAGAGAACTTCTCTATAAAATAGAGGGGATCAACAGAGAGGTAATCGATCTGTCAGTATCCAATGAAAAGATTTCAGGCACTTCAAAGGGAATTCTCTCTGCTGCAAATGAGGTTGTACGAATCGGAAAGGATGCACAGGTACTTGGCAAAGAAACAAACCTAAAAATGGAAAATGTTGAAAAGATTGCCAAAAATAGTGTAGATGGAATAAACAGCCTTACAGAACAGATAAAGCAAATAGACGGCATTGTGCAACTCATAAATGACATTACAAGCCAGATAAATCTGCTTTCATTAAATGCCTCGATTGAGGCTGCACGTGCAGGAGAACACGGACGCGGATTTGCTGTTGTAGCAGGTGAGGTCAAAAACCTTGCATCAAAGGCAAGGAATGCAACAGAAACCATTGAAACTGTTGTGAATTCAGTACAAAGAGACAGCAAAAAAACTGCAGATGCCATCAATACTGCCAATAATGAGATAATCGACGGTGTTAATAGTGTCAACAAAACACTTGATGCCCTCAACACAATCATTAAAAATGCCACCCAGGTAACAAAAGATATTGGCGATATCGCAAAGGCAATCGATAACCAGACAGTCATCACAACAAACGTTGTAAGGGCTTCAGAAGAAGGAAATACCATGACAAGGGAGGTACAAAAAGAATCAGAAGCTCTTGCGGCTGTTGCACAAGAGACAAGTGCATCAACTCAAGAGATTGGAGCTGCAATCCATGAAGTGACCGAACTCTCTAGCAGACTGGAATCTGAAATGGAAAAATACAGTGTATAATGGAGATTTTAATATGGCGATGAGAGATGTTGTCCATTTCAGATTTGGAAATACATTATTTCACTCGACATTCTCCCTTCAAAAGAAATTGTTGAGATGATGTCGATGATCCGGTGCCCTTGGCACCGGATTACATTACTGGGATTATGAACTTGAGAGGGGATTTTACAAACACATTAAACCTTAAAACCCAAGAGGAATTTGATAATAAATGGCATTCACCTTCTTTTTCAGAGATCTAGATGCAATAGAACTAATTCCAGATTATGTACTGTCCAATATTCCTGAAAAAAAAACTATTAAAATATGGGATGCCGGATGTGCAAATGGATCGGAAATCTACACAATATTAATTTATTTAAAAGAGACTCTTAGTGAGGAACAGTTTAAAAAAATAAAAATCGTTGCATCAGATATTGACAATAGCAACATATTCAAAAAAATCATAGAAGAAGGCACTTATAAAAAAAATCAGATTTCCTCTGTTCCCCCTGATATTCTGAAAAAATATTTTGTACAGGATATAGAAAATCCGGATATTTACATTATATCAGAAAATCTAAGAGAGAAGGTATACTACCAGAAACACGATCTCTTGTCCTTAAATGCCATCGGACATGATTTTGATTTAATTATATGCAAACATGTTCTCCAGCATTTTAATAATAAAGAACAGGTGGATGTGATAAAAATGTTTTATAAATCCTTGACAGATGAAAGTTTCCTATTATGTGAATCTTCACAGGAATTTCCGGAATATTTAAACAGTCATTTTACAAGAATACTGCCAGAACGAAACCTTTACCGAAAAATATTCAGTGTAAACAAAAAAAGGGTTTAATATGGGTGCAACTTACTTTTTCAGGGACACTCAAACTCTTAAAGTGATCCCTTGTATTCTAATACCTCAAATTCTTGAGGATGAGGGCTGTAAGAACAAGAGAAGTATCAATATATGGAGCGCAGGTTGTGCAAATGGTTCAGAACCCTACACTCTTGCAATTATTTTAAAGGAACTTCTTGATGAAGAAATATTTTCCAGAATCCAAATTTACGCTACAGATATTGATCCAAACAACAAATTTGAAAATATTATCAAAAATGGTTCATACCCGGAAGATGCCCTTCAAAAAATTCCGGAAAAGATGTTTGTGAACAATTTTATTAAAGACACAAATATTCAGGGAAATTACCTGATTTCAGAGAGATTAAAAGGGCACGTGAAATATATCCGGCATAACTTGTTGTCTTTAAAACCCATAATCGAAAGACCATTTGATGTAATTTTATGCAAAAATGTGCTTCTTCATTTTACAGAAAAACAAAGTACTGACATTATAAACATGTTTTACTACTCTCTCTCAGATAGTGGATTTTTCATTACAGAACAAACACAAAAACTTCCGGTTTCATCATGTGAAAAATTTGAGCAATCCATAGGCAGTGCCCGAATATATAAAAAAATAGTGACAAATTCTACAGGAGTAAAAATAAATTGAAGGTCATCAACCTTACCGAAAATCCGACAACATATACCTGTAATGTATATCATATACAGGGTGAGTTTAGTTCTCTCAACAATCTGAACACAATCATTGATATTGGTCGCGATAAAATCATTTTTGAAAAATTGGATGAGATATCAAAAAGCGCTGGTAAAAAACTGATTGATCAAATAGTTCTCACACATAATCATTATGACCATACATCGCTTTTAAAAACCGTAAAAGAAATTTATTCACCTACAGTCTATGCATTTTCGCCTTACCTCAAGGGAGTGGATGTTTTACTAAAAGGCGGGGAATCAATCTTAATCGGGGATAAATTCTTTGAAGTAATACATACTCCTGGGCATACTCAGGATTCAATCTGCCTTTATTGTTCTGAAAACGGATTCCTCTTTGTAGGAGATACAGGTGTAATTCTTAAATCGAATAACTGGTCTTTTGAGGAAAATTCTGTAAAATCTCTGGAATATCTCTGCACAAAAAATGTTTCAAAAATTTTTTTTGGTCATGGTCCTCCATTAGAAAATGGGTGCAACGAAAAACTACGAAAAACCCTTGAAGTGATCCACGATAGCAAAGTTATATAACAAGGCTTACGTAGCGTCAAGAGCGATTTCGCTGACGCTAGTGTTTTTTGAACTTAAGTAGTACCAAAAACATTTCCTCTTTTTTTCGGTATGATTCACAATCTTCGAAATTTTTTCAATTATGAGGGTAGGGGGAATTTTAATCCGCCGAGAATGAGGAAATTATTAACGCCCTTGACATAGTTACGACTTTTTCTTTACCAACCTTTTTTATATTTCTTTGGAAGTTTTTGTTCATTAACTTTAGCTTTTCTTACTCGTGCTGACTTCTCAGCTTCTTTTGTTTCAGGAGTTTCAAGTTTCGGAATATTCGAACTTCTTAATTCTTGATTAGATCCTTGATTAGATCCTTGATTTTTTTCTTTTTTAAGTGCCTCGAAAGAAGAAGGCTTCTTTTCGTCGTCCTCTTTTTTCATGAACTTTTTCACGTCATCGAGTATCTTCTTAAATGGGTTACTACTTTTTTTAGGATTGCTATGCGCACTATTAGGGTTATTATCAACCATAAACTACACCCTTATTCAATTATCACCATATTCATCTGCAAGATTAATGAATTAGTAGGGTAAAAATGTTAACGCTAGAGAAAATATTCTTAAAGCGTAATCCAAATCGATATGCCCACTGATTCTCAAAATAGGGCAATAATCTAATAAGATTTAGTTCCCGCAAAATTTCACAACAGAACAATGATGGACAAACGCAATTTAATTTTCTTTGGGTCGATGGGAGGTCTTTGTCCATAGAGTTTATTGCAGACTGTCGATTGAAATAAGAGTAATTGCGGAGATTTCTTCAAGTTGAATAATTTCTTCAAGTTGAATAATTTCTTCAAGTTGAATAATTTCTTCAAGTTGAATAATTTATTCAAGTTCAACCATTTCTTCAAGTTGAACCATTTCTTCAAGTTGAACAGAATGTTAAATCTTGAAAGTCTAATATTTTTCTCTCAAAAGTTGTAGCGGCTATTAATTACATATCTCTATTGGTATTGTTTTTTTAACAAATAAACAAAAGCATAATCACAAATTTTCCTATATCATAACAGATGAGCTCGCTCCCAAGAAATTGACATATTTTTCGGTTCACAAACAAAAAACTACATATTAAGCCGCTGAAGCCCTCAAACTAACGGTTGCATAGATTAATTTCTTTTGAGCATTAAACCCCGGGAAGGGATCTCGGCTTATGTGCTGTCTTAAGAGATATTCATAGTGAGTCTTGATAAGAGATCTATTGGACCTTCAATTCAAGTTCCCTGCTTGGCAGTGAACTCATAGTCTGAAGTTTTGGATTATTTGTAAGTGAATGGAAGTGTATATAAGGGGAAAAAGTATCAATTTGTCATGCTCCATAAACGTATGCAATTATCTCAGTGCGTCAAACTGAATATGGAATCAAAAGTCCTCGAAGAGCCCCTGGCCTCCGATAACTGAAAATAAATCTAAAAGACGCTGATACTAGAATTTCTTGCAGAAATCAAAAGTTAAAAGAGTAGGTTTAACTGATATGCATATAGCCCGGCACGGATTCGAACCGAGGTTGCAGGATCCAGAGTCCCGCATGATTGACCACTACACTACCGGGCTTCGATGATTTTTCGCTGTGGGGCGCATTTCTTTCGCCCTGAAACGTATCTTCTAAAGGGAGATTTTATATATATAACTTTCGGATGAGGAGCTCTGACTCTTCGATATATATCACGATGTTGATGGGTGCCATTTCTTATTACAGGCTTTCCTCTGGCTGATTGAGAATGGCAGTCCACCACCAGCGGGCCATATCTATAAGATCCTTCGAAAACTGGCCTGAGAGCCTATATTCTTTATTTTTTATAGAGATAAGCCCAGCTCCAAGCAACTTATTGCGCATTGCGTAAAATGAGGCGCGCCCTATCTGGAGTTCTTCAAGAAGTGTCTTCCATTCGTCAGTCCTAATTGCATTTCCTGCAGCTTGCCGCTCTTCAATAATTGTCAGAAACTTTTGACCCCTAACAGCAGTGGCATCTTCTTGAAAAATACGTCGCATAAGCCCATAATAGGGATCCCTCGAATGGCTTATACGGGTATTGGCATCCGATCTTACCACGATAGTTGTTGCCGTTCTGGGTGCGTTTTTCACAAGTGACATCGTTCATCAGGAAATTGGGGGTGGAATCTTAAGCTTTTCAGACCGTAAATTATGTAGATGTTTTGGATGAAGTTACAATCTTCATCAGCAGATCCATATATTCTTCTCTCAAAAAATAAACCATTGGAGTTTTGTATGATTCTTTATGTGCCCTCAAAATACCAAGTTTCGAATGAATGTACCCTATCATGGATGCAACCGTATTTCTTGAAACGCTATATCTACTTGAGAGCATTTCATGCAGCTCATCGATGGTTGCTTTCTTTACCTTGATGAAGATACAAAGTATAGCCCTTCGATATCCACTGTTATCGACTTCAAGAAATTTCTCTAATCTGGAGTTAATTTTGGCTCGGATGGATACCATTAATTACCACCTCTACTGATGTAGTAAACTATGTCAGTTATAGCTCTATATATAGATTTGTAAATTTATTCGTTCTGATGAAAATGGATATAAGGATTTATATCCTTAAACAATTTTACTTTACTTTAAGTCCATTTAATTATATACATATATATCTCCTCTAATATATCGCTTCTTATGGCCATCGGCATTATTTATTCTTTCAGACCTCTTTTTGAGTCTTTCGTATGTCTGTCTGACTTCTATATTTTTATTTTTAACTATCTATTCTGATAAAAGCTTTATATCCCCACAAATCGGAAAACTATTATATTTCAGAGGAATACTTTGAATTCTTACATAATATATTTAATTATACTAATATATTTATTCTTGTGCCGCAGATATTAAGTTTGTGTTCAATCCACTAAAACCATTAGTTTTAACTTACTGTTTTAGTAAATTTCTATTTTCATACAGTTTTGGAACCTGAAAATTACAGCTTTACAGTTTTTTCTGTGCTTCCACGCTTTCCGTGGTTATAGAGTTTTAAGCGAATTATTCCGTGCCCGCTCTTTCTGGCAGTGCTTAAAGAACCTCAAGTAGTTTTAATGTAGATATTCGAGGTTTTGCCATTTTCCACTATATTCCTTATTTTTTAATAATATTAGATAATAAAGCTTTTTTTGCGAAAAATTTATCTTAAAACAACTTAAAAGCAATTTAATGTGGTATTATGTCAATAATTTTTAATGAAGAGAGTTTTAATCGTTTAAAAACGAAAACGTAAACCACGGAAAGCACGGAAAACACGGAAATAAAGGAAACAAGGGCACAGTTTTTCAGTGCTTCCCGTGTTTTCCGTGGTTAATAGAGTCTTGATTGAGTTATTCATGCCCTTCAATGTTTTCATGTTATGAATAGAGAGTTTAAGGAATGATGAAACTATAATTTCAAGTATTTCTGTTACCGATATTGTCTTTGATGTTTTGGGGAAATGGAATTATAGAGCCATTCCCAAAGTGAAAACGTGGAGTTATTTCTTAACCATTCCTAAGTGTAATATTTTGGTAAAATAAGCATTTAGTATCTATTTTTTAGCTTCTGTAGCATTTTTGTCAATTTTGGCAAAACCTCATTTAAGTTCAAAACTAAAATTATTACATAATTATGCGTCTATTTTGTAATCGAATAACTATTTTTTACTCTAGTCTTTCAATTTTCGGGCTTTTCAAAGAATTGATGTTGAACTGACTTCATGTAAGCTACTTCTGAATCTATTCTTGAAGGAGCTTGCAGTGTATTTCTACATACCAAGTAGGTTTTTGAGAAAAACAGAAAAGCTGTGGGAAATAGGAGAGTTCTTGAAAATAAGAATTCCTGAATTAAAAAAGGGGATTAATATTAATAGGTTCATAACCTTAAGACAGAAACATTAAGGGAAATAAACAAAAACTTAGAAACTAATAGCGCCAAATTTCTGAACCTAAACTCATCCCGGAGCGGATAATATGGAATATAGCTATAATCTTAACGGGAATAATCTTTACATTGAAGAAAGCCAACTACCTGCGTACAGCTTGGAAGAAAACGAGATCGGAAATTGCAGTAACTGTGATTCCTTGCTTATAAGCCTCAGTTATCACTCCGTAGGAGAAAAGATCGTAGTCGTGACAAAATGTGTTTCATGCGGCGCTTTCTATGTAAATATCTACGATTCCGAGTGGAACTGGATAGACGAGGCCCCTGTATCTCTGCTTCCAATCCCAATTCCCATAAGTAATCAGATTATTGACGACTGTAAAGGGCTTGAGGCAATACCTATCAAAAAGCTTGAAGCAGTTTTTTCCCCCGGAGAAATCGAGGCTCTCTTTGCCAGAGCAAAAGACGAGGCTCCGATCCGCCAGTACCTGTATAGAGCCCGTAAAAAGTACGAACTTTTTGAAGAAATATTTGATTTACGATTAGAGTTATAATTTTGTTACATTTATTATTTACTTTTAGTGGATTTTTGTGAAATAAAGTGCGTAAAAGTTTAATTTATTAGATGTAATAATATAAAAGTACCATTAAAGAATAATAATATCTCTATAAATAAATACAATGTAAATAAATTAAATGTACATAATAAAAATAAATATATAATTGATTAAGTTTATTATTTTAATTATAAATTATTACCTATATTAACTTTATTTTTCAAAGAAGATCTGTTTTGTGGTTTCAGATTGAACCACGTATATTCAGATATAACTATTAATTATCAAATTAGACTTTAAAAATTAATATTGCTACTAATGTTGTTGTTTTTCATTTTACTCTTGGGTATATTTTTGTCCCCATGTTTTCTCTTCATAGTCTAGACTATTCAGTTCAAAAAGTAATATATAAATATAGCTATATAAAATTATTTTACAGTTTGATTTACTAACAAAAATAACATGATGTTATGTGACGTGAAAAATGAAGAACCGAATTACTGATTTTAACAGAACATGTCGAAGAACATATCTACTTTCGGAATTTAGTTTATCAGATGAAAATATTACACATTTGAGTGTATCAGCTCAAAAATCAAAACTTGAGTTAACAAGCCTGGAGTTCAATAATAATATTTAACAGAATTTATTACTATGAATAATATTAAAGTTTTAGTGTGATTTTTATATTTTATTGGGCAGAATATTGCCAGTTCAAAGATGGATGGAACACTTATTCATATAATATATAGGTATAAGTTTTGTTACTGGCAGAATATTATGTTTAGCCTGGCATTTTGTTAAGTCGATGATTCCAAAGACTATATGAATACACTGTATTTAGTCGACAGACGCCCCATTAAATATAAAAAAGTGCAGAGGAAAATCTGCAGTTAAATGGGGAATTCTTATACCTAAAGACTATATGTATGAAATAATAAATCATTGTCTAAAAAGTAAGCAAACCAAACATCAAGCAAATCGAACTCTTTATAATAAGTTAATTTTCTTATTGATTTCTTTGAATAGTTCTCTGTTTTTGGACTATGTGTTTCTATACCAATTTGAATCGAATAGTCTACCCTGAGAATGCTAAATACTTAATTATAAATATAATCTTATTAATCGATGGCTTTCTGTTTTTCTTTATCTTTGAATCTAAATTCCGCATTTTGACGATACAATTAAGTTACATATGCGGCTAAAAAAAATATATAATTCAAATATGTCTAATATTAATAAGAAACTAACAAATAATAAAATAATAAAATAATAATAAAATAATAAAATAATAAAATAATAAAATAATAAAATAATAAAATAATAAAATAATAATACCAATAATACTAATAATACTAGAGGGTATCACCTAATATATACAAATAACTAATAAGTGAAGTACAAATTTATGTTGTAATGAATTTATTTTAATCTATCTAAATATCTACTTTTTGAATATAATGAAATATTGTTTAAGGAAGTACTCAATAGTTAATAGATAATATTCCATAGAGATAAATTGAAGTATACTCCTTAATATAGTATTTAATAACGCTCCTTTTGATTAAAACAACGAGAAAATTTTAGATATATTATATAATAAGTTATCTATTTAATAATATATCCGATAATAAAAATACATTTATTACGTTCTCAATAAAAATATAATCAATGAAACAAATACTTTAGAAAATATATGTAAAAAAACTGTTTTTAATATATTTCAGTTTCATCGTAACTTATTAATAAACTACCTATATTAAAATTTAAATAGTAATCATTCTATTATATATAACCGATTGCGTTACAAAATTTAGTACAGTCCTACTTTTGCATTGAGCTTGTATAAAATATATATTTAGTGAATGGGATTAACTAAAGAATCAGTTTGATTGACTATCCTTAATGAGAAGACCACATTATAAACTATATTACTCATATCAGATGGTGTATAAGGGATATGTTACTAATTACTTCTGAGGTTTTGACCTATCAGTTTCTGAAGATATATTACTGTTAACACATAATCAAAAAAATAGTTAAAAATCTAATAGATAATAGAAATTTATTACAGAAAAGCCTAAAAATACTATATTATTATTGAGCTATATCTATATAACTGTTTAATAGGCATTGAGGGTAGGACTATTGAGATTAAAGACCCCGTTAAACACATAGCTCAATTTATCTCATATTTACTTGCCCGTATTTAAAATTCAGAGCTTATTAAAAAAACAGAATGATCTTGTCATAACAATTATTTACATAAAGATCAAAACTAAATGCCTGAATAAATCGGTATGATTTTAATAGATAAACGCAGGGTTATGTCATGCTTGAAAATATTGACCTGTCACTGGCTGTAAAAAACGGTGAATATAAAGAAAGTATGAAAATACTTGAGGGTAAGCTCGGTGAGCTTCAACGGAAAGCCTGGGAATTAAAGATTCCCATAATCTTTGTTTTTGAAGGCTGGCACGCTTCCGGGATGGGGGAAGATATCAACCGTTTCATATTGCCCCTGGACCCGAGGGGGTACGATTTCTACCCCATGACTCTTGACTGCCACAAAGATGCACTTAAACCCTTCCTCCCGCACTTTTGGGCCCTTACTCCCTTAAGAGGGAAAATTGCAATTTTTGACAGAAGTTGGTACAGCAGGGCAATTATAAAACATTTCAGGAAGGAAAAATACGGAGAAAAACTTGAGAAATGCCTGGAAGAAATAAATTGTTTCGAACGCCAGCTTTCAGATGACGGATACCTGATAATAAAGTTTTTCCTCCATATAAGCGAAAAAGAGCAAGAAGATCGTTTCAAGGAAATCAAAAAAAAAGGCATTCCCTTATTCCTCGATGAATATGAAATGAAAAACGGAAAGGAAAATGGAAAGGAACTGGATTTTATTAATGAATATAATGAGTACTTGCCAGTCGTAGAAAAAGTACTTGAAAAAACAGACATGCCCTATGCCCCCTGGACTATAGTGGAAGCAAATGACAGAAACTTTGCAACCCTCAAGATTATGGTCACTGCAACTCAGGCCATCGAAACCTATATTGAGCAGGTGACCCGTACTCCGGGGCAGCAGACAATCGAGTATTTGAATGTAGCAATGTCAAAGCTCCCTGATTTTAATGGGTCTGTTCTGAATAAAATTGACCTGTCCAAAACCACCTCCCCTGAGAAGTACGAAGAATCCAAGAAGCTTTACCAGCAGAAGCTTGAAACCTTCCAGTATGAGCTTTTCAGGAAAAAGCGCTCCATGATTATATTATTCGAAGGATGGGATGCTGCAGGCAAAGGGGGGGACATTCACCGCCTGGTTGAAGAGTTGAACCCCAGACTCTACAGGGTTGTACCCGTGGGCTCACCGAATGACATTGAAAAAGCTCATCACCACCTGTGGCGCTTTTGTGAAGGAATCCCTAAAGCTGGGCACATAACGATTTTTGACAGGAGCTGGTATGGCAGAGTCCTTGTAGAAAGGGTAGAGGAGCTATGCAGTGAAGGAGAATGGAAACGCGCTTACAGAGAAATAAACGAATTCGAGAATATACTTACAGGAACAGGAGCAATCATCCTTAAATTCTGGTTGCATATCGACAAGGATACTCAGCTCGAACGTTTCAAAAGCCGGCAGAATGACCCTGTAAAAAGCTGGAAAATAACAGATGAAGACTGGCGAAACCGGGACAAATGGGAAGAATATAAAATTGCAGTCGATGAGATGCTTCAGAAAACTAGTACCATAAATGCTCCGTGGATTGTCGTGGAATCAAATGACAAGAGCTATTCCAGAATAAAGATCTTAAAAACCGTTGCTGAAGTAATTGAGAGAGAACTGAATGTATGAATTATTATTCAAATATTTGAGGTTTAGCCATTTTCCACCATATTCCTTATTTTCCAATAATATTAGATAATAAAGCTTATTTTGCGAAAAATTTTTCTTAAAATAACTTAAAAGCAATTTAATGTAGTATTATGTCAATAATTTTAAATGAAGAGAGTTTTAATCGTTTAAAAACGAAAGCGTAAACCACGGAAAGCACGGAAAACACGGAAATAAAGGAAACAAGGGAACAGTTTTTCAGTTTTTTCCGTGTTTCCGTGGTTAATAGAGTCTTGATTGAGTTATTCATGCCCTTGAGTGTTTTCATGTTATTAATAAAGAGTTTAAGTGTAATATTTTGGTAAAATAAGCATTTATTATCTATTTTTAGCTTCTAAAGCATTTTTGTCAATTTTGGCAAAACCTCATTTACTTTATTAAACAAGAAACGAATAAATTATAAAAGCATTTTTCTGACTGATTCACTTAATAAAGATTCACTTTGAATTTTTGGAGGAAAGTCCGGTAACTCTGAAGAATACCGAATTATCGGAGCCTTTTTGGGATTTCACCGGAAATTTCTCAACACTATTCTTTTCCATCCTGCCCCAGTAAAGATGGTATAAATAGGTCTTTTTAGGTTTTTCCCATAAAAAGTTAGATGTCCTCTTTTTGCCCATTTCTATAATATTTCCGGAGTATACAGTCTGCTTACGGAAAGTTAAGAGGAACCGACTGACATGATAGTTGGCTAACCTTTCTTATAGAATTCGTAATCGCCACTCAAATAATGCGATCTTAATGTGTAAACGTATATTTGGTCGTGTCCCCGAGTTACTGAAAACAGAGAGCACAAGGATCTCTCTGCGTTTCCCTCAAATGCAGGGGCAATACTCGTTTTTCAGAATTGATCAATAACTCAGGGACACGACCGTATATTTCTGAAAAAATTTGCGGTTCTTTTTTAATAATTCGGATCTCCATAGCGGATGAACTGAGAAATAATGCCATTTAGTGTCGGGTCGTGGGTTTGAGTTATGGAAAACCGTAATCACAAGAATCTCTCTACATTTTCTTAAATGCAGAGGCCGCACTCATTTTTTCAGAATTGATCAACAACTAGCGGACACAACCCGAGATTATCCATAGGTAAATTTGTTTTCTTTCTAAACTTTTTATAATTATTAATAGTAAGGATCATTGGTTCTATCTTGTTTATTTATATTAAGGTTTTATTATCCTTAGTCACTATTTAAAATAATAATTTAAGTTTGTGAAATTAAATACTATTTTGAGAATTTATCGAGAACGTTTTGTGACTTTGGGAGTGAAATCTTGACAAGCGAAAATTTTGTAAGTGCAATAGTTTGCACCTTCAATGAGGAGAAATGTATTCAATTGAATGTAAGGTCTATCTTGGAATCCGATCCAAGAATTCAAGAAGTTATCATTGTAGATGATAACAGTACCGACAAGACCAAGCAAAAAGTGCTTGAGCTGCATGATAGACGGATAAAGTTTTTTGCTAAACAGGGTAAAAATAAAATTCGTGGAAAAAATACATCAATTTTTATAGGTGCAAAACTCGCAAGCTATGAAAACCTATTGATGATTGATGCAGATACGCGTGTGATAAAAACATCTTCCATGATAGATATGCTTTTAGAAGGAGCTGATTTAGTTGGAGGGGTCATAAGTATCAAAGAAGATGGTCGCTTGCTTTCACATTGCGAGGCAATAGAGTATTATATATCTATACAGAAGGCAAGACCATGGTTGTTAAAAAAATTTCATTACATCAATAATGTAAGTGGAGCTTTTTTCGGAATCAAGAGAAAAAGGATTATTGAAAATAAGGTTCCAAACTCAGTAGTGGGTGAAGATATGTACATTACCCAAATAGGAATCATACAGAAATGGGATATCCGATTAAGTGATAGTGAAGTTATAACATACGCCATACCCAACATTAAAGCCCTGTTTATTCAGAGGTGCAGATGGATTTACGGGTACTGGACAGTAATTAATGCAACAGGACGTAAAGTGCCCTTGATAGAAATGTCAACAATTTGGTATCGTACTCTAGTCACGATTGCCGGAATATATGCAGGTTCTCAGTTTACGGTTCATTATTTTATTTTAACTTTTATAGTCCTTGCTTTGTATTTTATTAACGAGTATTATAAGGTTCGTAGCGTGATAGATTCCCTTTTGATGATGATTTATAGACAGATTAATTTCGTATCAGCTTTATTCTTCCTTATTTTTGGACGCAATTGGAGAGTACTCAGGTCAATAACCCATCACTAAAGTGACGGGCATGTAAAGTGCCCTTGTTGACCAGATCACCGATTGGAGTAAACAAAATCGGTAAACGATATGCAAGAAATAGTTACCTTCAAATATCGCCTCAGTTTGAAGCTCTAAGGATACAAATTAAACAATTATGAGGGTAAGGAATAGTGTTTGTATCGTTAAACCTTGCAATATCAGATCGAGAGGAAGATGGATTCCTTGATTGACTCCGCAATCAGGATACACATAACTCCAAAAGGAGGAAAAC
>MCHG01000381.1_pt1 | contig 14155 bp, 14 predicted proteins | sample 787351 | NCBI WGS metagenome assembly MCHG01 (sample SAMN05430296, study PRJNA330682) | permafrost metagenome | biome: Cold desert; feature: permafrost; material: soil; isolation source: enrichment culture inoculated with soil incubated with H2/CO2 at 20 degrees... ... | reverse complement strand
GGGCTTTAATTACCTCAATCTGGTCCTATGTGAATAGGAATAATAGTGGTTTTAACAAATTTCTGGAGTGGTAATGATGAAGATGAATAAAATAATTGGAATTTTGCTGGCAGTCTGTTTCTTACTGTCAGTTACAGTTGCAGCAGTAAGCGCAGGAGCTTCTCCCGCAGCGGGCTACGGAGACAAAACGAACGGTTACAAAGAAAACAACAACGACAAATGGGGCGGCGGCGGCCACGGCGGCCACGACGATAAGTGGGACGGCCACGGCAAGAAGAAGTGGGTGTGGAAATGTCACACAGAGTACAAGAAGAAACTAGTAAAAATCATATACAAGCACCACGGAAAACCAATTAAGATCTACAAGTGGAAAGCTGTTAAAGTATGCTACAAAGTCCCAGTGCACCACGGACACGGACACGGACACGGATACAACGGATACGAAGGCAGATAAACCCGCGGGAACAATAACTGGAAATTAGATGTAACTAAACTGGCTAGCGTATTAGAATCATATTAGACGCTAGCCAGTGAGGTAATTTATTTATGTTGTTTGATTATTTTGTTCTTTTTTTCTCTGGTGCACTCTACCCAAAGTAACAACATAAACTTTTGACTCTTTAGTGTTTCGAACGGGTTTAAATTAATTGCTTAGTTACAAAGTTTAGAGGTCAAAGAGATAAACAGCGAGTTTGAATATGATTTTTAATAAATAATGTTTCTGAATTTTATACATGGATGACTCACTACCAAAATCCAGAAATGCAAAAATCACTAGATTTTGGACCAGAGTCACATGGATGAGAGAATAATATATTACAAGGTGGGAACAGCGGGCGACTAAGTCGTTTTATTCTAAATAATTAGTCCGATATGTAAATTTGTGGGGATTTTTTAATTGCCTGGATAAGGGCAAAATACTGGTTAGCTGAGTATTCTATGGAGCGTAGGAAATATGTCTGTAGAAACAGAATTGGGGATCAAGTTCAATGAGCTCAATATAAAGACCGGAGACCAGGAGGGGTAAGATGGTCTGTCCTGTGTGTGTAGTTGGGGGAGTTGCTTATGTTGCCAGTAGGGTTTTTGGATTTCCTGATATTGTTGTGGCTTTTGTGATCGGGATGCTGGCGACTTCGATGGCATATTGGGGAAATCATATCTTAGCAAAAAAATGGAAAAAGGTAAAAGGTCAGCTTGTAGCAATCAATATCCTGTCAGGGATTATATGTCTGTATTCTCTCAAATTGATTGGATTGTGGTAAAGTAGAGAAGTAGCTTCCATCATCAACAGCCTTAAAATTGTACCAGCTTGAGCAAAAGTTTGGAGAGTAAACAAATGGGAAAACAAATATATGAAAGAATAAAAAAGACACTGAGTATTCTTCTACTAGTCTCTTTCATAATGTTCGTGACAGATGCTTCAGCAAGCGCAAGACAAACTAATGTCCCTAGAAACTACCAAACAGGTTACCATGAAGGTGCCCAGGACGGCTACAAAGTTGGCTACAATAATGGTTATGAAGACTGCCTCAAATATGGCAAAGAAGGGGTTCTAAAGAAAGTTCCTGCTCCAGCCATCAAAGATAACCGGTCCAAAAGCTACAAAAGAGGCTACAAAGTAGGCTTCAAAAAAGGATATCTCGACGGCTACAACAAGGGGAGATTTAAATGCTTAAAAAAGAAAAGATAAGAGGTAAGCAAACAGGTTCCGATTTTAACCAAAAATCACAATTATATACAGGACTTAAGCGGTTGAGCTGAAATCAATAGCATTGAGCCTTTAACTATCTAAAACTTGGTTTTAATCCAATGTCTATTGTGTTTGATTTTGTGCTTCAAGTGCGTAAGTCATACTAAAATGTGATTATTTATCAATTAATTATTATGTACCAGACGTTATGTTTACGGGCTGGGGTAAGAGGCCGATAAAAATGAAAGTCTATTCCCTCACTTCTATAGTCTTTATATTTCTAATACCACTAATAATTCTTGGGATAGTACCCAGCATGGCGTCTGCTTTAGATGTAAACTCCGACATAAAAAATTCACATGATTTAGACATAGGAAATTCAAGTAACGAAGATTCAGGTAACGGAAGTTCAAATACTGTAAAATCAAACAACGGAAATTCAAATACCGGGAGTTCAAGCACTGGGGAAAGCGGAGGAGAGGGGAATTACAGTTCCTCTTCTAACACTTCAGGGATAGATTACATCGACTCTGCACAGTTATACAACAGCGACTCTGCGGAGTTATACTACAACGACTCTGCAGAGTTATACTACAACGACTCTGAACAGTTAGACTACAACGACTCCGAATGGTACAACGACTCTGAACAGTACTTCGCTGACGATGAAAGTTACACTTACGATTCTAGCAGTTCAAATCTCGATGTGGTTAGGGATCTCTATTGGATGGGTATCGATATCATTGAACCAGCCAACAATATCTATTCCAGGGAGCTTGTCACCAGGAATGTTATGGGTGGTTATCCTGTCAGATTCGATTTTGTGGAGAACGCCACATTAATTACATATATTGAATTTGATCCGTTGAAGACATTTAGGAAAACAACAACATCTGCAGTTGTGCTCAAGGATATGTCTGTTTTTGTTCCAGAAATCCCTACCGGCAGAGTATATCAGTATACTGATATCTTTGTAGGAGATAAAGGAGCAGGACTTCCCACTTCCCTTAAAAATGGGTTAGTAGGGTTCAAAGTTGAAAAAGCGTGGATTAGAAATAATGATGTCAACGAATCCTTGGTAACTCTTCAGTGGTATAATAACAGTTGGGAACCTCTCTACACTGAAAAGGTCGGAGAAGATAATAATTATATATATTTTAAATCTAACACGCCTGGCTTTTCCTTCTTCTCAATAACCTAATATACAGGAGAAGCAGATGAAAATTATACAGCAGAAGTAGATAAGAACTATACAGAAGAAGCAGATGAAAACTATACAGAAGAAGCAGATGAAAACTATACAGAAGAAGCAGATGAAAACTATACAGAAGAAGCAGATGAAAACTATACAGAAGAAGCAGATGAAAACTATACAGAAGAAGCAGATGAAAACTATACAGAAGAAGCAGATGAAAACTATACAGAAGAAGCAGATGAAAATTATACAAAAGAAGTAAATGAAAATTATACAAAAGAAGTAAATGAAAACTGCACAAAAGAAGTAAATGAAAACTGCACAAAAAAAGCAGATGAAAACTGCACAAAAAAAGCAGATGAAAATAATACAGAAGAAGCAGATGAAAACTGTACAAGAAAAGCAGATGAAAACTGTACAAGAAAAGCAGATGAAAACTGCACAAAAAAAGTAGATAAAAACTGCACAAAAAAAGTAGATAAAAACTGTACTGAAGAGGTATTAAAAAAGAACATAGGCTGAGTAGAAGTGCAGGATTTTAATCTAAGTACCCGCTGCGAAATAACTTGATTCAATTTTGACACTGTACTTAAACGATTCCACGCGCTGCTCCGTGATTTCGTTTGAATTAAAAAATGCATTCCTTAAGTTATTTCGTTCCAACTCCTAAGAGCGTGTTTTAAAATTAAACTCAATTCTACAATTGGGATAAAGTGCTTCCATAAAGGTCGATCTATACACCTGAATTCGGACAGATTTACTATCAGATTTTAATGTGAACGTTTCTCATTTTCCAATTGTAGAAATGATTTGAATTTTAAGACAACCTCATTAAAGTCACTATAAGTTATGTAACACGGAAAACGCGGTTCACACAGATGATTTGATCTGAACATTACAACACGGAAACACGGAAAGCATGGAAGAACTGCGCCCTTGCTATCTTAATTCCGTGTCTTCTGTGCTTTCCGTGGTTTTAAAAAATCTATTTCGACATATTTTGGAATCGATACACTATTTTTTTCTGCGTTTTCCGCGCTTTCAGCGGTTTATTCTTTCTTCTATACCAAGTCTAAAGATAAATTATTACACACTTTCGGAATCTGTTATTAGTAAAAGAAGCATATTTAAGGTGTAAATATTTTATGTGACGGCTATATTTGCCTTTCCTGCAGTTTTACTTGCTTGGCGGAAAAGTCAGAGAAAAAAGCCCGATTTTCCGGAAATTAATAAAGATAACTTGATTTGTCCCTGGATGTCAAAAATTTTAAAAAATATAGGGGGCTATATGCATGAAGAGAAAAAGTCAATTTAATGAAAAACGACGGATATTGCTTACAAAGCAAGCTAAAACGTTACAGGAAGACTCTCAGTGATAAAATCAATACTCGATAACGATCTTTACAAATTTACAATGCAACTGGCAGTGCTTGAACTTTTTCCCAAAGCAGAGGCTGAATACAGGTTCATTAACCGGGGACACCAGCGCTTTTCTACAGAATTTGTAGAAGAACTGGAAAGAATCATAAACGAAGATATATCAAAATTAACGCTAACAGAAGAAGAATACTATTGGCTCTCTGAGTACTGCCCTTACCTGAAACCCATGTATCTTGAGTATCTTAAAAATTTCCGCTTCAAGCCAGACGAAGTAAAAGTCTGCCTTACCATAGAAAAAGATCTGGACATCCGGATAAGAGGACCCTGGCACAGCACAATTCTCTGGGAGATTGTACTTATGGCTGCAGTTTCCGAACTCTATTTTACAACCATTGAAAGAGATTGGAAAGGAAACTCCAAAAATGGCTGCACATCCGAATCGGTACTTGCTGCCTATGGGGAAAAGATCCTTGAAATCGGAAAAGCCCTTGAGGAAAATAACTGTTATTTTTCGGAATTCGGGACCCGCAGGCGAAGAAGCTTCGAGCTCCATGACAGTGTAATGAAAAATCTGATTCAGATAAAAACCCTTACAGGAACAAGCAACGTGTATTTTGCAAAGAAATACGGCCTGAAAGCGATAGGGACTGTTGGACACGAATGGATCATGGGCACGTCTGCTCTTGTAGGGCTCAGGTACGCAAATCGATTCGCTTTTGAAAACTGGATAGAGGTTTATAAAGGGGACCTGGGAATTGCCCTTACAGACACTTTCGGTTCAGATGCCTTTTTTAAGGATATGGACATGAAGTTATCAAAAATCTACGACGGTGTAAGGCACGACAGCGGAGATCCCTATGACTTTATTGATGGAGTAATAGGACATTACAGTAAAATGGGCGTAGATCCCATGAAAAAAGTAATCGTTTTCAGTGATGCTCTTGACGCAGACGCTGCAATTCGGCTAAAAAAATACTGTGAAGGCAGAATCAACTGCAGTTTCGGGATAGGCACAAGTCTTACCAATAACTCTGATTTCTTTAGAAAAAGCCCTCCTCTTAACATGGTTATAAAACTGCACAGCATTAACGACATCCCGGTAGTTAAGCTGAGTGACTCCCCCGAAAAAGAAACGGGAGAAAAAGATGCTCTCAGAGTTGCGAATTATATATTTGGAAGAAAAGGACTGGATGAATGATATAAAGATAAAAGGAATATTCCTGAAAAGTTTTCTGAATCGAGATTCTTTGACAAAGTATATTTGCAAAATTACTCAAATGCGCTTAAAGTTTGGGAACTATGGTAAAACGCCTAGGAATAGAAATTCACCTTAAAATAATTGTTAGTTCATAGTAGGAAAGAGGTATTCAAACAAAAGAGAAGTTTTACCTGGAATAAAGACAGAAGAGATTCCAGGTAAAGACAAGGTTAAATAAAAGTTTTTTAATTTAATTGGCTTCGTTTTACTGCTGCGATTATACTCCGAATTATTAAACTAAATGGGACTTTTTATCTTTCTGGATTTTAGATTGATTTCAACCATAAAATGCTGAGAACAAATCTAAATCTTTGAGATCCCAGAGATATTAAGCAGCTGCAGTTGCATTATTGTACCCTTTTGCCAGGTTGACATTTACATCTACTACGGCTGCATTCGTTTTCTGGTATGCATAGCCGTCGAAAACGTCTGGCAGTTTATTGGCTTCTGCTTGGGAAGTAATAACCGTACCTGCAGAGATGTACTTACCGTCAGGAATGGTTACGCCAATTGCTGCTGATTTCGGCTCAAGTACGCAGTTGTTTCCTACCTTTGACTTGAAAACGAAAGCTTGCATGCCAATAAATGTATCATTACCTACGGAGGACGGACCGTGGATCTGAGACTGATGTGCAAGAGAAACCCTTTCCCCAACATAGACAGCATAATTTTTACCGCTGACATTAACAAGGTTCTTTTCGACAGGCTTGCCTTCCTCATCAGTTGTCTCAAGGGCGTGAATTACAACTCCATCCTGGATGTTACTATCGCTCCCTACGAAAATAGGCATTCCTTCGTCGCCCCGGACAGACGCCATGGGGGAAACCATTACATTAGCACCGATTGTCACACTTCCTATGACTGCAGCCTGGGGATGAATAAAGGCAGTGGGATCGATCACAGGCGTTGTGGGCTCAGGACTCCATGGCGTTACGGGATTTTTCATGATATTCGAAAACTCACCCGAATTCGCTTCTGTCGCATTTGTCTCCTTTTCTCCCTGGGTGACACACCCGCTCGCGGCAAGGGATACTAAAAGAGCTAGAATCAGGATTGTAAAGATCTGTTTGTTAAACTTCATAGAGGTTGCACCTACTTCTTCTTTTAAAGGAGTTATTTTTCCCTCTTTGTCTTAAAATCCTATCTGTTTTTGGAGAGAATGTTTGTCAAAAAGCGCTACTCTGCCCTGAGGCGGAGAAAAAAGCACAAAGAACAGCAACAATGACAAGTAATTATACTTTAATTTATTGATTAGTACCTTTGACTTAAAAAATTAATTCTGTAAATATAAATACTCTCCGAAATAACATATGGAACATACAGCCCTTATCAAGCACCCTTAATGAAATACAGGACAATACATATAAATTGAAACGCCAAAGATTTAGAAAGATTGGATATATATAATATTAAAATATTTCAGCAAGAAAAACGGAATCAAAAGAAAACTTTTGCCCGGAGGAAAGAAGAAAGAAATTCCTGACAAATTTCGGGCAAAAAAAGTAAATAAAAATTCTTTAACTTTAAGAAATTGGCTACGCTTCGATGCTGCGATTTTACTCCTGAACATTAAATTGCATAGGGAACTGTTTGATCTGGATAGAACAATATCATTATCTATAGACTGATTTTGAGTACGCGGAATAATTACCTGCGTTGTTCCCTTTTGCCAGGTTGACGTTTACATCTACTACGGCTTTGTTTGTGTAGTGGATATTTGACTGATTTGCAAGAGAAACCCTTTCTCCAACATAGACCGCATATTTTTTACCGCTGACATCAGCAAGGTTCTTTTCCACAGGGTCACCTTCCTCATTAATTGTTTCAACGGCATGAAGTACAACCCCATCCTTGATATTGCCCTCATTTCCCACGAAAATCGACATTCTTTCGTCGCCCCGGATAGACGCCATGGGAGAAAATATCACACTATCGCCTATCGTTACGTCTTCTATCACTACTGACGCCTGAGGGTGACTATTATAGGCCGTGGGATCATTCAAAGGCTTGTTGGGTTCGGGATTCCAGGGTGTCACGGAATTTTCCATAATATTCGAAAACTCATGCTCAGTCGCTTCTACTATATTTTTCCTCTCTTCTCTTTTGCCTCCTGAAGTATACACGCCCCCAAGAAGAGCCAGCGAAAGAGATACGGTCAGGAATGTAAAAATCTGCATGTTAAATTTCATATAAAGTGGACTTTCTGCTTTTACAGGAATGGCACTTTCCTCTTTGCCCTGAGTATTTTCCGCAAAACCGGAAACAAATAGCATCCCTGCTAAAAGTAGAACTAAAAGAACTCCAGTTTTTTTAATACGTTTTCCCCCCACATAAACTTAAAATACATACTTTATGATGTATTTTTCAAATTATAATATATCTCACTTTTATATAATCTTATCTGTTTTTAAGATGGACGTTATCCAAAAAAAGTGACTGATTCTGATGAAGATAAATCTCTCGAATGTGTACCAGAAATTCCCGTTTTAATTAACACTATCTTCATTTAACCTTAATTTTTTAGATTTAGTCTTCGATTTAAACGTGCAGAATAAAAAATCTGTGCAAAACGTAACTCACTGGATTAATATACTCAAACTATCTCGCAATAATTCACCGAATGGTCATTCTTTGTTTTGTCGTCTTCATCTATGTTATAAATCCTAAAATCAATAGGTATAACTGTTGTACCGTCTGTCCAAACTAAGGTAACCAGACCTATCCCCTTTACAGTACGATGATGTTTTCCACTCCACATACGACGAACAAAAGCCATTTCTTTTGCGTATCGTTTATCTAATGTTGAATCGTCAACAATTAGAAAGCCTTCTTTAGTCTTGACATGATTTTTTACTTCATCCCATAGTGCTTCTGTGTCTGGAGGTTGCCTTTGAAGGCAACGAGTGAAAGCATCATGAGAAGGAGCATTAGCTACGAATGGATAACATCTAGCAGCTTCAGTACAGCTAAAAACGTTAGATGCCGCAATGAGAAAATTAATAAATCAATGTCACTACATTTGGGTGGGTTTATATCAATAACTTCGTACGTTTTTGAGGAACTATGGAGATATTAGTGTATTTTAAACGATATTACTTTTTCGGCATTTCAAGTGCGTAAATCCTACAAGTGTAGAGGCTCTGTGTGAGTTGCAGGAGATTATACCCAGAGGACTTTGGCCTTATTTCAGTCGAATACCGCGCAGCTTGCTAAGGGGATGGGAACTGTCCAGGGCAGTAGGAAAATTAAATTATATCGAGAACGCTGGCGCAAACATACCCCGTTGCTTACTGTGGGGTGCAGCGCAATTTTGATTTCCAGCACAAGTTGGCTGGAATCAGACCCCAAAAAATCACAAAAAGTATCAAGGTTTAAGCTGGAGATTAGATAAAAACACATACTTTCGAAAGATTCAACGTCTTTCTGTACGGTCTAATCTCCAGCAAAGCGTCTAATGACATGTTTGATCCTGCGCGAATTCAGGCAGGAGCTTCTTTGGTCACTATATAAGCTACCATCTCAGGGTTGAGCTTGCTCTCCCTTGAGATCTTTGCTTCAATATCCTCGGTGGATTTGCCTTCAAGTTTCATTTCCTTTATTTTTTCGATTACTGAGGATGGAACACTGTAATATTCGTTTATATCTTTCCTGTGACCCCAGACATCTCCTTCGAGAAGCTGGATTCTCTGCATCTCAAGGAACATTTCAATGGACTTTGAAACTGTGGCCATGTAAGATTTAGGTAACTGAATTACCTCAATTTTCGGGCAGGTTTCAACCAGCCCAAAGATGTCCTTGTTCGACGGCCTGAATGCCAGGTGTACAATGCGTTCATTAGGGTTTAGTGTAAAGATTTCCTCTCTGGAACTAACTACTCGAATTTTCATGTTTCTCTTTTCCCCACTGTAAAGTTCTTTTACGTTTTTACTTTGATATAACTACGTTATACTTACTATAAATATTTATCTTATCAAGCTAACATTAGTTAGATAGTACTCAGGATTTCCTGTTTTTATGATACCCAAAATAAACTTTAAAAAGCCTAATAATAAACAAAAACTTGCCTTTCACAAATTATTTTTTAATTTTCCTTCAATTTTGCTATATTTTCATGCAATAATTTTTTCTAAAAACTGATTAATTATTCTTATCTAAGATCCCTGGGGCTCTCACAAATTTCAGCTTGAGACTTCACTGAAACTTCCTTACCCCCAGATAAAGGAAGTTTCTATCTTAAGCTTCAAGATCCTTCCTACATACTCGTTGGAATAATGGCTCTTCGCTGTTTTGTGTGTGGGTTGGAACTAATTACCTGGTTGAAAAGTGACCACACTGATAGATAAACATCGATCTTGAATAGGTTTTCCAAACAAAATTTGTTCAAACATTATATTGTTGCACTCATAGGACTTACGCACTTGAGGTACAAAATCAAGCCAATGAAAATAGTGGTTTTAATTCACATTTTGGACCTCTAAAGGTTTTAATAGTGGGGTTATTCAGTTCAACCGACATTCCGCAGATGTCCTCAAGAAAATAACATTTTTCTTGCTATCGTTTTTGGATATTTACTCAAAAGTTTGAAATTATTATCTCAACTGAAGCTTCCGGAAATAGGGGTTAAAAGCTTTCATTAAAGGTACATGACCAAAAAATGTGAGATATTTCTAAAAAATATGCTTGAATAGGAAAAGCAATTTTCAGAATAAACGATAGCATGAAAAATTGTTGAATTTTAGCAAACATCTGCGGAATGTCAGGTTCAACAGAATAAGTCCCAGAATTTTTTTTGAGAGGGAATCATCACACCTTAAGAAAATTATAAAAAATTAGACCGAAAAAAAGAGGGGAAAAGAATAATATAATTAATAAATGGACTTTGGGATTAACATTTGTACCTCTTTCTGGCCGTGTCCCTGAGTTATTGATCAATTCTGAAAAAGAGTATTACCTCTGCATTTGAGGAAAAATCAGAGAGATTCTTGTGCTCGCTGTTTTCAGCAACTTGGGACACGACCCTCTTTCTTTTATCCCCTTATTATCTTAGGTTCAGATCTGCTTTACATTCATATTTATTGCAACTTCTGCGATATCGGCGCTATATTCGGCTACCCTGCGGAGGCTCTCCAGAACCATGCTAATTTCAACCTTACCTGGACCTTCGCCTCCCTGTGATTCCAGGGAAACTCCGAACTGAGAAACCTTTTTGGCTTCCACAACGATTTTGTTGATAGCCTGAAGGTCTTCTTCTGTCATTGAGTTTATTGAGCTTTCGAAAACCTTTCGTGAGAGTTCAGCCATTTTAAAGATAGGGTCATCAGCATTCATTCCTGCATCCATTTTCAGGACGTTTTTAGCTATCTTGACCGCATGATCTCCTACACGCTCGATACTCTTTGTAATAAGCCTGTACCCCAGACATTCTCGCGGATGCCGGACCCCTATCTTTTCAGAGAGTTCGATATCCTCAATTGAAGCTTTGAGCTGGCGGACAGAAAGAAGATAGAAACGGTCCACATCATCATCTCTCTGGATGACGTCTTCGGCAATTTCCACATTGTGGTCCCGAAGGGCTGTCATGGAGTCTTCGAGCATGGAAAGTACAAGACCGTACATATTTTTGATTACCCGGGCAAGGGGAAGGTCATTGTAATTAAGCAGACACTGGAAGACCAGTTCATTCCTGGATTCTTCTACAAGTTCAAGACCTATCAATTTCTGACGCACTGAGTCCTTGATAAACTTGCGGTCATAAGCACTGAAACCTTTTTTGGTGGTCAACCTAATAGAATCATAACCCACAAGATAATGAGAAATAAGAATTCTGAGGTTGTTTTCCGCACTATCCGAGTGAATATAGTCGATCGTAGCATTGAAGGTAGTGTTTTCCCTTGAGATTGTACCGGAAGATACAAGCAGGGTTTTGTTAGGCATGGGTGTAAGAGTAAGCGTGTCCCCAGCTGCAAGCCCTATATCCCGTACCCATTTTATAGGGAGAGACACAATATAGGTAGAATTTCCAGTAAACTGAACTTTTCGTTTATCCTTAATAATAAATAATCCCCCTAGGGTATCCTAATTAATTTTATAAGATCTATATAGACAATAGTGATATATAAAGGCATCTCAGAAATAGGACACTAAAATTATAGATAAAAGCGGGGCCTTGTCTAAGTATAGTATAATGGGATTAGTACTTGAATCATAGAAACCTTAGTTCTCAAGTTTTAAACACATAATCTTCTTATTCTTTTATATTCATCTTTTCATTGAACGTATCCTCTTCAAATTGAATTGGAAAAAGTAAATTTCACATATTTACTGAAAATTTAAAAATTTAACTAAGTTAGAAAAACATACTCAATAGACATGTTGAATTTTATAACTGTATTAGAAAATTATTACATATTTTTTCAATTAGAAAATTCCCACTCGAATTTGAAGAAGATATATTGGACTCATAATTAGAATGAGGCTATTGAATTTAATGAGGGAAAAAAGATTATCGAGGATTATACAGTAGAAAGTTTACTCTTATAGCTTGAAAAGATAAGGAAAGTAGAACTGCAAAACGGGGAAATAATAGTTACAGAACTCACAAGGAAACAAAAAGAAATGATGGAAAAATTGAATTTATGTGCTTAAAAATGTGGAATTTAGGTTCAAAACGACCTTCAAATTCTCTGAACCAGTATTTCATCGGGGATAAATCAAGATTATAGAACTAAATGGAATACAGAGTTGTAATCAAAAACATGGAGATCAGGAGTTTTGAAACAAACTATTTAAGATAGTTAAGAGATATGTTTGACGATAGATGCATCATCCTCATTTTATGAATAATTCATTTTTAATGTGAAGACTATAAATAAGATAAAGTCGGGTATAGGATACCGAGTGGTGATATTAATGAAATATGTAATCGCAATGATAAGGCCTGAAAAGCTTGATGCTGTCAAAAAAGAGCTTCAGAAAATTGAAGTACATGGACTAACAGTGTCATCTGTTTCCGGCTATGGTGCCCAGGGAGGGCATCTGGAAGTTGATAGATCTAAAGCTAAAAAATACGAAGCAAACCTGCTTGAGAAAATCAAGATTGAAATTGCAGTGAAAGACGATTTTCTGCAAACGACAGTTGAAGCAATAGGAAGGGGATCAAGCGATAAAGACGGTTATGTCGGGAGCGGAAAGATATTCGTGCTACCACTAGAAAATGTAATAAGAATTCGCACGAACGAAGCCGGAAACGATGCTCTTTGATAGACAGATAAGCTATTGTAGCAGCAGATACTGCGTGGGTGTTGTGTGGATGTTATGGTACACTCACGAATTAATTACATTTTTAAAAACAAGTTATAGTTTTGAACGTGACTATTGACTTTTAAGTCAATTGAGGTTCTATAACCGCGTAAAGCACGGAAGAAAAGAAATATTGTAACAGCTTTTCCGTGTCTTTCCGTATTTTCTATTTAGTAGTTAAAGCTATTTTTCCTGAACTTATTAAATAAAGTTGACCCCAAAATTCAAACTCGTTTCTTGAACCTTATACTCCGATAATCTATCAAGTATCCGATTATGAAAACAATTCGAAAAGTTCTTAACGATTAAGAGTAAAATAGCTATCAAATGAGCTCGCTTGTAAGTATTTATCACCTATTGTGTTGCCTATTATTTTGTGGGACGAAATAGGCTTTGGCTTCCTATAGGAGGACACTCACAAGCAAGCAATATCCCATTTCCTATTTACTATTATTTATAATTTTCTAAATACGAAGCTTTGTCGCAAAAATAGCTTTTTAACTTGAGTTTTGCAACACATATCGAAATTTTGAAGGTATTCGATAGCGTCGTAAAGGATGAGCCGTTCTGCTTCAGCTAAATAACTTCAGATCGGTTCTAATTAAAAGAAATAGTACCGTTCGCATAAAATGAATCGATAAATTAGAACTAAAATAATAGACACCTGCACAAATATAAAACAAAAAGAAAACAATAAAAGAACAGCGTGAGAAAATTTTAAGATAATTGAATAATGCGAGATTTCGGCAGGAAAGGAAGGAACAAGAGGGTACTTGTACGGGAGAAAAATTAAAGGGGCTCTTCGTTGTTTTGTGTGGATATCCTCACAAAAACCAACGCGGTATTGAATTGAAAATCATCTTATCCATAGAGAATGACGAAGAGCCTTAAAAGGAATAATCCCAAAAAAGACATCCTAAAAAACAGACCCCGTTTAAAAGAGCAAATTTTATTTTTCCTGCCCAAGCTCTTGCGGGAACCATTCCTGAATGCCTGCCGGCATATTGGATTTTACATCCCCAAGCTCGCCTTCACCTATGTGCCTGTACATAACCCGCAGCACAGCCCTGATAATTACCGCAGGGTTCAGATCAGGATCGAACTGAAACTGTTCATGTACTCTTCTTGCAAATTCCTCTTTTTTATATTTATGTGGCTTATCCAGGGGTGTCCAGCCGTCATAATAAACTCCTTTTATCAAAAGAGGCAGCTGTGCGGCTAGCTGGACTGCTTCTTCTACCCGAAGTCTATCTCTAAGAGCGTGTCTTAAAATTAAATTTAATTCTACAATTGGGTAATGGGAAATGCTAACTAAAGCTTACATCTTAACTTT
>MCHG01000380.1_pt1 | contig 14211 bp, 10 predicted proteins | sample 787351 | NCBI WGS metagenome assembly MCHG01 (sample SAMN05430296, study PRJNA330682) | permafrost metagenome | biome: Cold desert; feature: permafrost; material: soil; isolation source: enrichment culture inoculated with soil incubated with H2/CO2 at 20 degrees... ... | reverse complement strand
AGCCAAAAGCCAAAAGCCAAAAGCCAAAAGCCAAAAGCCAAAAGCCAAAAGCCAAAAGCCAAAAGCCAAAAGCCAATTGACATAGATAAAAGAATTCAATCAAAGGTCATAGACTATACATCACATAACAGGAAAGTTGGGGTATATTGAAATTATCTGGGGATTTACACACTCATACAACATATAGTCATGGAAAAGCAACTATAGAAGAAAATATTTTGAGGGCAATAGAGGTAGGTTTAGAGAAAATTGTGATTTCTGATCATGGTAGTGGTCATTTTTTCTATGGAGTAAAGAGAAAACATTGGATAGAGATGAGAAATGCCATAAATGAAATGAGAAAAAAATATCCAAACATTGAGATACTATTAGGCATTGAGGCAAATATTGTTGGATTACATGGTAATATAGATATACGAGATGAAGAATTTAAGATGTACGATGTGATTTACGTTGGATATCATTATGGCATTATCCCTCACCGGGTTAGTGACTTTTTTATGTTCTATTGTTTAAACGTCTTAGCGAAAGTATTTCCCGTGTTAAAAAATAGAGCTATGGATGTAAATACTCAAGCATTAATAAAAGTTATGGAGAAACATCCGATTTTTATGATTACCCATCCAGGAGCAAAAATTCCTATAAACATAGATGCAATTGCTAAAAAGGCTGCGGAGTTAGATATTGTTCTAGAAGTCAATGCAAACCATGGGCATCTTTCAAAAGAAGAAATAAAAGTAGCCAGCAAATATAATGTAAAGTTTGCTGTGAATAGCGATTCTCATTTGCTAGAGAATATTGGAAATGTTGAAAAAGGCTTAAAAGCCATAGAATATGCAGCAATACCTATTGAAAATATAATTAATGTAAAGGAGGACTAACAATGCGCTTTGTAATAGTTACTGGTTTGTCTGGTGCGGGTAGGAGTAATACCCTTAAAGCTTTTGAAGATTGGGGATATTTTTGTGTTGATAATTTACCACCAGAATTAATTCCTACATTTGCAGAATTATGTGGTAGATCAAATACGAATATTGACAAAGTAGCACTAGTAGTAGACAGCCGAGGTGGAGTGTTTTTTGATGAACTTGAGAATATATTAGAAGAAATGCGCCAAAGAAAGTTCCAATTTGAGCTTTTGTTTTTAGAGGCTTCGGATCAAGTCTTAGTTCAACGATTTAAGGCCACGAGAAGAAAGCATCCTCTGGCAAGTGAAGATAGAACTACTGTAGGTTTAACATTAGAGAGAGAAAAACTCACGGAAATCAAAAAAAAAGCAAACTATATTATTGATACATCTAATTTTTCAGACAAAGACTTAAAAGGAGAGTTAGCTAAAATTTTTAACAAAGATATGAAGTCAACAGGATTACTCATTAATGTGGTCTCCTTTGGATTTAAATATGGGCTTCCTCTAGATGCTGATTTAGTATTTGATGTACGATTTCTACCAAATCCTTTCTATGTAGAAAAACTTAAAAAGCTAACGGGGAACAACAAGGAAGTTCAGGATTACGTATTGGATTTTAAATTAACCCATCAATTTATAGATAAAATAATGGACTTACTGAAGTTTTTAATTCCCAACTATACAGAAGAGGGAAAGAGCCAACTAATTATTGCCATTGGTTGCACTGGGGGACAACATCGATCTGTGACTATAGCAAATATCTTGCATACTTTACTTCAAAAAGAAGGACATTGGACAGTTATTGATCATAGAGACATATTTAAACATATGGGAGAAAGTTAAATGGGAAATGTGCCTATGGAAAGTCAACCTAAAGTTGTGGTAATTGGCGGTGGTACTGGGGTATCCGTTCTCTTAAGGGGTATAAAAGCGTATACTGACAATATTACAGCCATCGTCACAGTAGCAGATGATGGGGGTGGATCCGGTGTATTAAGGGAGGACTTAGGAATGCTTCCTCCTGGTGATATTCGTAGTTGTATTTTAGCACTTGCTGATGATGAGTCTATTATGCAAAAATTATTAAATTATAGATTTGAGGAAGGCAGATTACAAGGGCAGAGTTTTGGAAATCTATTTATTGCAGCCATGAATGCAATAAGTCATGATTTTGTTGAAGCAATAAAAAACGTAAGTGAAGTTATGGCTGTAAAAGGGACGGTGCTACCTGTGACTCTTGAAGATATTACACTTACGGCGGAACTGGTAAATGGTGATATTGTAAATGGAGAGTCTAGTATTCCTAAGATTGTAAGAAAAAAAAGAAGTAAAATCAAGACGGTGAAAATCAATCCAAGAAAAGTAAAGGCTTTGCCCTATTGCTTAAAGGCTATCCAAGAAGCAGATATTATTATTCTAGGACCAGGAAGCTTATATACAAGCATAATTCCTAATCTATTAGTAGATAATATAGAAGAAGCTTTACATAATGCAAAGGGTAAGAAATTCTATATTTCAAATGTAATGACCCAACCAGGCGAAACTTTTGAATATGATTTATATGATCATATCGAAGCTATCGAAAGTCATTTGAAAAATGGAAGCCAAATTATAGACTATATCGTTGCGAATACTGGTGAGGTAGATAAAAGTTTTTTGAAACATTATTGGGATAAAGGATCAGATCTGGTAAATGTTAATTTGCCTAGATTTGAAAAAGATGCTTATCAATTTATTTTAGGTGACTTTGTAGAAGTAAAGAATGGTTACATAAGACACAATGCAACAAAGATAATTGAGACAATATTAAATATTGAAGAGGGTTAAAAGTCATGAGTTTTTCATCAGAAACTAAAAATGAAATATGTAAGTTGACTCAAGATAACAATTGTTGCATGTTGGCAGAACTATCTGCATTATTTCACATGTGTGGTACCATTAGTTTTGAGGGAAATAGAAAGTTAAGTTTCAATATTAGAACTGAAAATGCAGCCATTGCAAGAAGGATTTTTAAAATTTTAAAAACGAATTATAATATAAATGCCAAAGTCATTGTTTCTAAAAATAGGCAGTTTAAAAATAGAAATGTATATTCAGTAAAAGTTCCTTCTCAAGAAGAAACGCTGCATATGCTTATGGATATACATATATTGAAAAAGAATAAAGGGCTAATTTCATTAGATAATCAAATGCCTAAAAAGTATAAGCAAAAATCATGCTGTAAGAGATCAACAATAAGAGGCGCTTTTTTGGGAGGAGGTTCTATATCCCATCCTGATAAAGCGTATCATCTAGAATTCACATGCCATGATAAGGAATATGCAGAGCAGTTGATGAATTTAATTAATAAATATGAATTAAAAGCTAAACTTATTCAAAGAAAAAACAATTATATTGTTTACCTTAAAGAAGGTGAACAAATCGTAACCTTATTAAATATCATAGGAGCACACCAAACCTTATTAAACCTTGAAAACATTCGGATAATGAAAGAAATGAGAAACAATGTAAACAGATTGGTAAATTGCGAGACCGCCAATTTAAGTAAAACCGTAGATGCATCGTATAGGCAAATAGAAGCGATTAAATATATTAAAAAGCATATAGGATTAAATAAATTGCCACAAAAATTACAAGAAGTTGCTGAACTAAGGTTGAACTATGAAGACTCCTCATTAAAAGAATTGGGAGAGATACTCACTCCTCCAATAGGAAAATCGGGAATTAACCATAGATTAAAGAAAATAGAGGAAATTGCAAAGGCACATGGGCATTGAGAGGCGGGAAGTGGGAGGTGAGAGGCGAGAAGCTAGAGGCGAGAAGCTAGAAGCTAGAAGCTAGAAGCTAGAAGCTAGAAGCTAGAAGCTAGAAGCTAGAAGCTAGAAGCTAGAAGCGAATGACTAATGACAGCTGTTGAGTATAAATACTATGAATGATGAAGGGAACTTATAGATGAATAATTTTACACATCTACATGTACATACTGAATACAGTTTATTAGATGGATTTAGTCGGATTAAAGATTTAGTTCTTAGGGCTAAGGAACTTGGCATGAAGAATTTGGCGATTACGGACCATGGTGTTATGTTTGGGGTTATTGATTTTTATAAACAATGTATAGCCGAGGGGATAAAGCCTATAATCGGTTGTGAAGTATATACAGCGTCAAGAAGTCTATATGACAAAGAGTCTAAGCAAGATTCACATTCAGGACATCTAGTTCTATTAGCTAAAAACAATAAAGGTTATAAAAACTTAATGAAAGTTGTATCCAAAGGATATATAGATGGTTTCTACTACAAACCAAGAATTGATGTAGAGTTTTTAAACGAACATAAAGAAGGAATAATTTGTTTAAGTGCCTGTTTAGCAGGGGATATCCCTAGGGCAATTACGAGCAACAATATCCAACGAGCAAAAGATTTAATTTATACATACAAGGAAATATTTGGAGAAGATTTCTACTTAGAAATGCAAAACCATAACATGACAGAACAAATCAAAGTGAATGAAGCCTTGATTCATTTGTCACGGGAAACCGATGTACCACTAGTAGCTACTAATGATATACATTACGTAAGAAAAGAAGATGCAAAAAGCCAAGATATTTTGCTGTGTATACAAACTGCAAGCAATGTTTCAGATGTAGATCGAATGAAATTTCCAAGCGATGAGTTTTATCTAAAATCTCAAGATGAGATGTTTAACCTCTTTAAACATATACCCCAGGCGATAAACAATAGCAATGTCATTGCAGATAAATGTAATGTTACAATAGACTTTGACACTACGCATTTACCGAAGTATCCACTAAAAGAAAATGTAAATGAAAAAGAGTATTTGAGAAAGCTATGTTACATTGGTCTAGAAAAAAAATATGATGTAGTTACTCAAGAATTCACACAGAGAATGGAATACGAGTTATCTGTAATTGATAAAATGGGTTATAATGATTACTTTTTAATTGTATGGGATTTTATTAAGTATGCCAAGGACAATCATATAATGGTTGGACCAGGTAGGGGGAGTGCTGCTGGGAGTATTGTTTCCTTCGCCTTGGATATTACCACTATTGACCCAATAAAATACGACCTTCTATTTGAGCGGTTCTTAAATCCTGATCGAGTAACAATGCCTGATATAGACATAGATTTTTGCTACGAGAGAAGGCAAGAAGTAATAGAATATGTAGTAGATAAATATGGGAGCGATCATGTAGCACAGATTATTACTTTTGGTACCATGGCGGCTAGAGCTGCAATTCGGGATGTAGGTAGAGCCTTAGATATAGCCTATAGTACAGTGGATAAAGTAGCAAAAGAAATACCAATGGAAATAGGCATGACCATAGAAAAGGCCATTAAGAGCAATTCTAATTTAGTGAAGATGATGGAAGCAGACAATGAAGTACGACAGTTGCTTGAGTATTCCAAGTCTCTAGAGGGGTTATCAAGACATGCGTCTACTCATGCTGCCGGAGTTGTAATTTCTAACAAACCTTTGGTTGAATATGTTCCGCTATATAAAAACAATGAAATTATTTCTACTCAATTTCCCATGACATTATTAGAGGAAATAGGTTTGCTCAAAATGGATTTTCTAGGTCTTAGAACATTAACTGTCATTCGAGATACAGTAGAAAATATAAAATTAAGCAAAAATATTGAGATCAATATCGATCATATAGAGTTCGAGGATAAATTAGTGTATGATTTGATTTCAAGTGGGCATACCTTGGGAATCTTTCAATTAGAAAGTGCGGGAATGCAAAATTTTATGACCAACTTAAAGCCAGATTCTTTTGAAGATATTATAGCGGGCATATCATTATATAGACCTGGTCCTATGGAGTCCATACCCACTTATATTAAAAATAAGAAAAATACAGAGGAAATAGAATATATTCATAAAATACTAGAACCCACACTAAAAGTTACCTATGGGTGTATGGTATATCAAGAGCAAGTAATGAAAATTGTAAGAGATGTTGCAGGGTATTCTATGGCAAGAAGCGATTTAGTGAGAAGGGCTATGTCAAAGAAGAAAATGAAGGTTATGGAAGAGGAAAGACAAGTTTTTATTCACGGTGAAGTGGATGAAAAAGGTCAGGTTATGGTTGATGGAGCACTTCGAAGAGGGGTAAGTGAAAGTCAAGCCAATAAAATATTCGACCAAATGATGGATTTTGCCAACTACGCATTTAATAAATCTCACGCAGCAGCTTATGCAGTGATTGCATACCAGACCGCTTGGCTTAAGCAATATTATCCTGTGGAATTTATGGCAGCATTACTAACTAGTGTTATGGGCAATGATGGAAAGGTAGCTCAGTATATTATGAATTGTAGAAACATGGGCATAAATGTATTGCCTCCTGATGTAAATGAAAGTTTTGTAAAATTTACAGTGGTAGGAGATAATATCAGATTTGGATTAGCTGCAGTTAAAAACGTAGGAGAGAATGCAATTAAGTCGATTATCGAAAACAGAAAAAAGGCACAATACACATCATTTACTGACTTTTGCAAGAAAATAGACAGTAAAGTATTAAACAAAAGAGCTGTTGAAAGTTTAATAAAATGTGGTACTTTTGATTCTTTAAGGGTATATAGATCACAACTCATGAATGTATACGAAAAAATTATTGATAATATTAATATTGATAAAAAGAATAATATTGATGGTCAAATATCACTATTTCAGAATGTACAAAATAATCAACTGATTCACGAGTCTTTACCACAAATCCAAGAATTTGAAGAAGAAATGAAGCTAGCAATGGAGAAAGAGATTCTTGGACTATACATAACAGGACATCCCCTAAAAAAGTATGAAAAAATATTATTGAATAAAGTCTCTTTAGACAGCAGTGTTACGAGTAACTTTGAGGAACTAATTGAAACAGGCGTAAAAGATGGAAGTATAGTCATCGTCGGAGGATTAATTACTCATAAGAAAAATTTATTAACAAAAAATAATAATATGATGTGCTTTCTAACTATAGAGGATTTGTATGGAAACATGGATATCATTGTATTTCCAAACCTTTATGCAAAATACGAAAGTTTAATAAATATTGATAGAGCAGTACTAATTAGGGGTAAAATAAATATTAATGAAGAACAATCTCCTAGTATTATCTGTGAGACCATAACTGATTTAGAGCAGTATATAAAAAAGGAAAAACAAGAGCAAAACATCGAAATCGTGATCCCAGAAATGACAAATGCCACCATAGATAGAGTAAAGAGTGTATTAGTCAAACATAGTGGAAATACACCTGTAGTGTTGTCCATTAAAAATACCAATAAAAAATTTAAATCAAACAAGGATTTGTGGGTAACGCTAAATGAAAAATTGATTAATGAGTTATCGAGTTTGTTTGGAAAGGGTAATATTCATATAAACTAGATAGTGAAAAGGGAGAGATTAAGATGAGGAGAATTGGAGTTTTAACAAGTGGTGGGGACGCTCCAGGAATGAATGCGGCTATAAGAGCCATTGTAAGAACAGCTATCTACAATAAGGTAGAAGTATTTGGAATTAAAAGAGGATTTACTGGGTTAATAGAGCAAGATATAGAACCTATGAATGTATATTCTGTAGCAGATATTATCCAAAAAGGAGGCACTATTCTTAGATCCTCACGCTCTGAATATTTTATGACAGAAGCAGGACAAAAAAAAGCCATAAAAAATTTAAATGATTTTGATATTGAAGGTCTCATTGTCATTGGTGGAGATGGATCTTTTCGAGGTGCACAAGAACTAAGTAAAAAAGGGATAACTACAGTTGGCGTACCAGGTACTATAGATAATGATATTGGATGCACAGATTACTCTATTGGATTTGATACTGCACTAAATACAGCAATAGAAGCCATTGGCAAGATCAGGGATACTACTAGTTCTCATAATAGAGTAAACGTAGTGGAAGTCATGGGTAGAGATTGTGGAGATATCGCTTTATTTGCAGGCTTAGCCGGTGGCGCGGAGTCTATCATCGTCCCTGAAAAAGCTTATAATCTTGATCATATATGCGATAAATTACTTAGAGGAAAAGATCGAGGCAAATTACACAGTATTATTATCTTAGCTGAGGGTGCGGGTAATTTTAATGATGTATGTAAGGGTATAGAGGAAAGAACTGGGGTTGTTACGAGAGGTACAAACTTAGGTTATATCCAAAGAGGTGGAAGTCCTTCTCCTTTTGATCGGATACTTGCTAGCAGAATGGGATATATGGCTGTAAACTTGCTATTAGAAGGAAAAGACAGTAGAGTTACTTGTCTTAGACACAATAAATATATTGATATGGATATCGATGAAGCACTAGAAATCAAAAAAGAATTTGATGTTGAATCATATAAAATCTCAGATATATTATCAATTTAGGAGGGATTACATGAAGAAAACGAAAATCGTATGTACATTAGGACCTTCAAGTGATACGGAGGAAATAATCACAAATCTCGTACAAAGTGGTATGAATGTAGCAAGGATTAATTTTTCACATGGTATACATGAGGAACATAAAAAAAAGATTGAAATTATAAAAAAAGTTAGGTCAAAATTAAATGTGCCTATCGCTATTATGTTAGATACTAAGGGCCCAGAAGTAAGGATTAAACAATTCGAAAAGGGTGTTATTGTATTAGAGAAGGATAAAGAATTTATCTTCACTACAGATGACATCTTAGGCAATCAAAAAAGGATATCCGTCACCTATAATAAATTGACCCAAGAATTGAAGAAAGGTGATCCAATATTAGCAGATGATGGTTTGTTACTATTTAGGGTAAAAGAAATCTCTGGTAATGACATTATCTGTAATGTAGAAAATGGAGGCGAACTCAAGAACAATAAGAGTCTTAATTTCCCGGATACCTCAATAAAGCTACCGGCTATAACAAAAAAAGATGTAGATGATATCGTATTTGGGATAAGAGAAGATATAGATTTAATCGCCGCCTCTTTCATTAGAAAAACGGAAGATGTAATTGAAATTAGAAAGATATTAGAAGAAAACCATGGGAGCCACATTCAAATTATCTCTAAAATCGAGAATCGACAGGGCGTAGACAATATTGATTCAATACTTGAAGTTTCTGATGGAATTATGGTGGCAAGAGGAGACCTAGGTGTTGAAATATCTCCAGAGGAAGTACCCCTAGAACAAAAGGAAATCATAAAGAAATGTAATAAAGCAGGAAAACCAGTTATTACTGCTACACAAATGTTGGATTCGATGATTAGAAATCCAAGACCTACTAGAGCAGAGGTTACTGATGTTGCAAACGCAATATTTGATGGCACTGATGCAATTATGTTATCAGGTGAGACAGCCGCAGGAAAATATGCCATTGAATCTGTAGAAACTATGGTGAGAATTGCTTTGAAAACAGAAAATTCACTAGAATATAAGAGACTTATGACCCATAAGTTTTATGGAGAAAATTCTGTTACCAATGCAATAAGTCATGCAACTTGTGCGACGGCAGAGAAACTTAACGCTTCTGCAATAATGGCGGTTACGTCATCTGGGTCTACTGCTCGTATGGTATCTAAATTCAGACCAACCTCACCGATTATTGCTATAACAGATGATGAAAGAGTCATGAGGTCTCTATGTTTAGTATGGGGTATTCAATGTGTTAAAACAGATCGTTTTATAGATACAGATAGTTTATTTGAAGAATCTATTTTAACTGCTGTAAAACAAAGTTTTGTAGAGTTAGGTGATTTAGTCGTCATTATTGCAGGAATACCTATAGGAGTAAAAGGTGCAACGAATATGATTAAAGTGCAAACAATTGGAGATGTTTTAATTAAAGGAACGGGAATTGGAAAGACTGCTGTAACAGGGATTGCCAGGATTATTGATGGATCTAAGAATAATCAATTTGAAAAAGGTGATATTGTCGTAGCTTACGGAATAGATGCAGACAATATTCATTATGTAAAAGAAGCGTCTGGAATTATAACAGAAGAGGGTGGATTAACTTCTCATGGAGCAATTGCCGCATTACAATTTGGGATTCCTATAGTTGTAGGCGTTGAAGAAGTATTCCAATATATAAAAGAGGGAAGTGTGATTACCATAGATCCACAAAGAGGACTTATATACAATGGTAAAGCCACTGTATTGTAACTATTTCTGAACTTTGTCAAAAGAAGCTGCCTCTTATGAGGCAGCTTCTTTTAATTAGAATATGAAAATTCAATCATATATACTTTATAACTTAATTTAGTAGACTCACTATTTTCTAACTGAAATACGGAAAAGAATATGGAATTTTCGTCTGGACCAAAGATTAATTTATCTCCAGCTATTTTTAGATTTGAAGCTAATTGCAATCCGCCACTTCCATCTGATCTCATAATCCAAAGGTTTTGATTATGAGATGAAACATCAACTTTTTCTCCATAGATAATTTTGTTTTCATCAGGAGTGTAATAAAACATGGACACAGGTCCCTCATGAATCACTGTTCTGTTGTATTTCATATCTACACTTATTAATTGATTACCTTTCTCTCCACTTACATTAAACAAGACGCTCTTATTTTTTGGAGATATATCAAAATCAGTGACATTTTTCTGTAGTAGGTTGGGCGTTACTTCAGTTCCATTGAGCAAGGTATAGTACAAGTCCATGGTTTTACTTTCTGGGTTAAGTGCTAAAAAGAAGGCAAGGTTGTAATCCTCGTAATAGTCAACTTTATATATATCTAATGTCTTTGATAAATTAAAAGTTTTGCGAGCTATGGTTTCATGTGGAATATTTCGAACTTGGACTGTTTTTATTTGACCCTTTGTATTACCGTAAATAATCAAATTTTCATTTACTATAGAAAATTTAGGGGAAACACTTTCATCTGAAATAGAAATATTTTTTGTGGTGCTTCCTTCGTAATTTGACCAATTTAATCTATATGAATCCTTTACAGCTTGCCCATCCTCATCCTTATTATATTCTACATAGATAATACCTTTATTTTTTTTATCAAAGATTGCATTTGATTGTTCCTTAGATGACGTAATAATTTGTTTTAATTGCTTGTTTTGTATATTATACGTGTGAAGGTTTGAATAATATGTAGCAGATTCTACATTACCTCCTGTTGAACTAGACAAGGCACTCATAAGTAGGGTTTTACCGTCATCAGCTATATCATATACTAAACCATCTATTAGACTACTATTGATACCTTTTATGAGTACTTCATTTCCTGTATCTGCATTTTGTAAAGTTTGATCTTCACTTAAACCTGTGGCATTATTTAAAATGATTGGTTTATCCTTTTTAACAAGGAGCGGAGTACATCCAGCTAATATGATTGCAAGAAGTACAACCATAAACAATTTGATTTTTTGCAATATTTTCAGCTCCTCAGGAATATATTTTATGCATCTTCATTTTATATGCTTCATATGATGAAAGGAACATGAATGTGTAAAAATTATGTAAAACTATTTTCCTTTAAGAGTTTAACCACTACCATTGTTCCCTCATTGTCCTTACTTTCCACATGAACCTGTCCGTGATGTCTTCCCACAATGCTTTTTACAATAGACAAACCTAAACCTGTGCCACCAAATTCTCTGGATCTGTTTTCATCAACTCTATAGAATGCATCAAAAATCCTTGCTAAGTCTTTTTCTGGTATACCAGGTCCGTAGTCTCTAATGGAAACTTCAACGTAATTTTCATAATGAGTTGCAACTACATTAATTATATCATCATGATTAGAATATTTTATCGAATTATCTATTATATTAATAAATACTTGTTTTAATCTATCGTAATCTCCTCGCACACTAGGAAGTTCTAGTACATTATAATTAATATCTACGTCATACTTTTGGCTTTTGATTTTCATTTGGGAAATAACATCTTCAAGAAGCGTATTTATATTTACACTAGTAAAAACTAAATTGAAATCAAGTTGATCATATTTTGACATAGACAAAAGATCTTCTACCAGGCGAAGTAGCCGCTTTCCTTCTCTATTGATGGTATCGATGCTTTTATTTAATAATTCTACATTATCTGTGCCTCTACGTTGTAACAAATCAGTATAACCGATAATGGTTGTTAAAGGAGTTCGTAGTTCGTGAGAAACATTGCTTACAAATTGTTTCTGTTGCTTTTCCAGTACGTATAGTTTTGTGATATCTCTAATAACCACTAAAATTCCAAGACTACGCTCGTTGTTGATGATTAAAGTGGCAAACAGGAGAAGATGTTTCTTTGAAAAGTCAATTTCTTTAATTATTTCATTTTTTTCAGTTGTTACCTCTTGTATCAATTCAGTAATAAAGGGGACAGCATTTAAAGAAGTAGGAGTAATCACACTATCCTTAAGATTTAATATCTCTTTTGCCTTTTCATTCACCAGCAGAATACTGTTTTCTAAACTTACAGCAATTATGCCATCATGAATTGACGAAATTATGGCAGATAACTTATGTTTTTCCTCTTCAATTTTTGTTACTTCATTAGAAATATTTAAAATCATCTGATTAAAATTACTCGTCAATTCTCCTATTTCATCATTTACTCCATATTCAATTAACTCAGCAGAATGCCCTAGAGATACTTTCTTTGTGGAATCAACTAATAACCGAATAGGTTTTAAAATAGATTTAACTAGATAGTTGCTAAGTATGAAAAGGATAATCATACTAATTAAGGAAGAAACAATGAATAAAGTGATAACTTGAGATATGATTATATCCAAAGATTCAAGAGAGTATATAAAAGCGATTACGCCAATCTGCACATCATCAATATAAATTGGCGTAGCTGAGTAAATACGGCTTAAATCCTCAATTTTTTTATATACTAAAACGGATTTACCTTTAGGTAATTTAAGTGCGATAGAAATTTCTCTATCTATTTCAAGATCATTAGCCACTTCAACATTGGCAGAATCAGTGATCAGTTTTCCCTTAGCATCATATAAGAGCAATCTAGTGTAACTAATATTTGATAAGGTTTCAGCTATAGATAAACTTTTGTTAAGAAGAGTTGCTTCATATTTCTCTGGAGATGGTTTTTCCCCTATAATTTCTTGTTGGATATAGAGTACAGCTTCATTAGAGTACTGTGAAAGCCGCTTTTGAGCAGATTCTATATTATAATGAATTAACCCTTGTATTACGATAAAGGATAAAAATAGCATCGTAAATAAAACAAGGGCTAAATTAATTACCACAATTTTTGAGCGGAAAGTTAACTTCATTAGAATCTCCTCATCTTGTATCCTACACCAAATACAGTTTGTATATAAGTATGATTTCCAAATTCACTAATCTTCTTTCTAATCCTTTGTATATGCATATCTACAGTTCGTGTATCGCCAAAGTAATCATATCCCCAAACTTTTTCTAAAAGAAGTTCTCTCGAAAAAACTTGTTCTGGGTTAGAAATTAAGAGATGTAGTAATTCAAATTCCTTTGGAGTAAGGTGAATTTCATGATCATTTACTAAAGCTTTTCTTTCGTTTAATATAATTTTTATTTCGTCATTATATAGAATTTCATCTTCTTCTTTAGAACTCTTATTTTTGCTTCTTCGAAGTAGAGCCTTTACTCTAGCCATTAATTCCCTGCTGTCAAAAGGTTTTGTTATATAGTCGTCAGCACCTAATTCTAACCCCAATACTCTATCGATAATATCAGCTTTTGCAGTTAACATAATGATGGGTATACCTTTTTCAGCATTTACCTTCTTACAAACATCGTATCCATTAATCTTGGGCAGCATTAAATCTAATATCATAATATCGGGGTTGAATGCTTGAACTTTATCCAAAGCTTCTTGTCCATCATTTGCAGTTTCAACAATATATCCTTCAAATTCTAAATCTAATTTAATTAGTTCGCAAATAGATACTTCATCATCTACTATCAATACTCTTTCGTTCATAGCTTAACCACCCATTTGTTTTTATGTTAGTACCATTATAATATTATTTCTTAAAAAAAGCGAACAAAAGTATTCAGAATGTGTAGCATTTATCAGTAAAAAAGACTTAAATTCAATTATATATCTTTTTTATCTTTTTTGACAAATTTCATCATATGAAAATTTTCCTATCCTACGTCAACAAAGCATGAAAAACGCTATTGTTGTGTATTTGACTAATAGTATTAATCATCATAATTAGTTGTAATGTAAGTGACGTTGAACGATCCCTTTAATAGAAGTAGTTACTAGCCCGTGTTTCGACCTAAAACACAGAAATTCCATATTTGGGACTAAAAATCCTTTGTAAATCAACGAAAAAAACCTAA
>MCHG01000379.1_pt1 | contig 14450 bp, 11 predicted proteins | sample 787351 | NCBI WGS metagenome assembly MCHG01 (sample SAMN05430296, study PRJNA330682) | permafrost metagenome | biome: Cold desert; feature: permafrost; material: soil; isolation source: enrichment culture inoculated with soil incubated with H2/CO2 at 20 degrees... ... | reverse complement strand
AGGCTTATTGATGTCGATTAGATTCTCAGAATCAAATCTTCAGATGATATAAGTACTCGAAGGAAGCCCCTTCCTCGCCATCAGGCAGGGAGGGGTAGTTCACTGGTTCAATACTCTATTAATTTCTCAGTTCAACTGCGTAAGTTCTATGATTTTTGGCTCTTCGTCATTCTCTTTGGATGAGATTATTTTTAATTCAAGACCACGTTGGTTTTATGAAGATATCCACACAAAACAACGAAGAGCCTTATTTTTTTGAATTAATCGAAACTTTCCTGGAGATAACTGATTCTGCTTCTTTCATATTGCCCAATATCAAAAAGTTCCACGGTTTTTTCACTTCATGAACCCCGATGCTAATATATTTCTTCCAGGAAAATAATGTAATTGAGGATTTTACATGGGAATCGTTAATTTTAAGAAAATAATGATTGCAACCGACGGCTCGGAATGCTCCAGGCTGGCTGTTGACAAAGGGATAGAGCTTGCTCGATTGAGTGGAGGGACGGTTTATGCAGTCTGTGTGGTGTCAATGGCTTATTTAGCTTCTATAACTGGGGATTACTATTCTTCTATGGGTATGAATCCTTATTGGGAATCTCAGTGGGAGCCGATGCATGAGGCGTTGAAAAAACAAGGGCTTCAGGCTGTAGATTCTGTAAAAAGTTTAGGAGAGATGAAAGGAATCAATGTAGAATCTGTCCTGCTTGAAGGCAATCCCTCACAAGAGTTTATCAGGTATGCCGAAGAGGAAAATATGGATATTGTTATTATGGGCACTGTTGGAAAGACAGGACTGGACAGGCTGCTTCTGGGCAGCGTTGCCGGAAATCTGGTCCGTCACTCGAAGGTTCCTGTTATGGTTGTAAGGGAAAAGTGTGAGTTATAAAGCTGAGATCAGGTAAACTATAACTTGCAACCTCTGGATTTTGCCTTTTCTCAGGTCTGCACCTTTATTCTGACAGTTTCCACTTTCATTTACTCAGTTCATGCTTCTCAACTACATTCAGCAGACCGACATTATGAATGAACTTATCCTGACAAGTTTCGGGATGAGCTCAATGATAAATTTTGCAGATCCCCGAATATATTAAAATGTCAGTTTTAGGCATAAAGGGTGGAACTTTAAGCTTAAGGATTTTATAATGGAAACCCCAATTAGATTTAATGGAAAGAACTGTAAAAATGGCTCTGGCCCTTCTAATTATCACCGTCCTGACTGCAGTTATTGTTTATGCCACACTTCCGTATCTAAATTACTTTTTCGGGGCTTTTATCCTTTATATTGTATTCAGATCTCTCTATCACTTTTTCGTAAAGAGAGTCCGGCTTCAAAAGCAATTTGCAGCAGTCCTGGTGATAATTGTTTCAATATTTGTTGTACTGATCCCATTGTATTTTCTTCTGAGTACAGTTATTGGTGAAATCCAGCAGCTTTTACTTAACCAGGCATCTATTGTTGCATCTATTCAGTCTAGCGGTCAATTCCTCACTAATTATCTTTCAAGGCTGGATATTTCTACTGGTCCTCTCCAAACGAAGATACAGGAAAGGGCTATGGATATCGGTTCTCAAGCCATCAATTACACAAGCGTGTTCATTTTGGGTTCTATCCAGAACCTGAGCCAACAGTCCATAGGCCTTCTGCTGATGTATTTTTTGCTTTACTATCTTTTAATAGGGGAAGATTCGGCTTTCGCACGCAAAGTTTATGTGGCAGTCCCATTCAATGAAGAAAATACAGCCACTCTCACGGATGAGTTCAGCAAAATTGTCCGGACAACTATTACCTCCAGCGGGGCTGTAGCCCTTATCCAGGGTGCAATTCTGACCATCACCTTCATAATGTTTGATATCCAGGGAGCGATTCTCTGGGGTTTTATCGCAACAATTCTTTCTTTTGTGCCCGTTTTCGGATCAACTTTAGTCTGGGTTCCTGCAACCATTATCCAGCTTCTCCAGGGGGACTATGCTGCAGGGATTGCTATCCTTATTGCAGGGCTCTTTGCAAGTGTCTTGGACAATTTTCTCAGGCCTATTATCCAGAAAAAGGTTGGGGAAATTCATCCTTTTCTATCCCTGCTCGGGATTATCATAGGGGTATCTCTTTTTGGATTGATAGGAATTGTTATAGGCCCCCTTCTCCTCTCCTACTTCCTTCTAACCGTAGAAATGTTCTCCAAGGAGTACCTTTCTGATAAGGAGTGAAAATATGGTTGTGGGGTAGGTTTACTGAAACTCGTCAGCACAAGAATCTATCTATAGTCACGAGGCCAAATAATGCAACTACTCAATGAGATCAAAGTGGATTCTATTGCAACAATTACAGGCGTGACTATATATAATCCTCAAAGAATGAGTGTTACGTAGGACACTTAGGAATGACAAAAATATAATTTCAAGTATTTCAGTTACCGATATTGTCTTTGATGATTATTTAGGGAAATGGAATTATAGAGCTATTCCCAAAGTGAAAACTCGAAGTTATTTTCTAGCTATTCCTTAAAGAACATCCCACTGAATCCACGAAGATAAACATTAATCCTTTGCCATATATTCTACAATTCCAATGTACAAAACTATCCGCGTTCCGATAGAAAAGGGAGAAGAAGCCCGTCTGGAAGTTTTAACTGCGGATCTCCTCGATAATACCCGAAAAATACGTAAACTCCAGACCTGGGAGGACAGTTTTCTGGAAATCCCGGTTACTGAGGCCGCAGGGGAAAGAGCTGGAAATTACCCGGTAGTTGAACAGAAAGATCCTGAATTTCTGCAAAAGACCTTCTCTTTGAAGGAATACCTTAAAGACTCCTTTTCAGAAGCCGAACTTGCATACGTCCCTTCAGGCTGGCAGATTCTGGGTGATATAATAATAGTCAGCATCCCTGAAAGCCTCGATGAAAAAAAACACCTTATAGCCAAAGCTTTGCTTTCCATGCACCCTAAATGTAAAAGTGTTGTAAGGGACTTTGGAATCGAAGGACAGTTTCGCCAGCCAAAAAGGGAACTTCTTCTTGGCAGCGGCACGGAAACAATTCATAAAGAGCATGGGTGTTTTTTCAAGCAGGACGTAACAAAGGTTATGTATTCCAAGGGCAACCTTGAAGAAAGAAAAAGGATGAGCAGGCTGGGAAAAGGGGAGGTCGTAGTGGATATGTTTGTAGGAATTGGGTATTTTTCAATTCCCATGGCTGTCCATTCCAGGCCGAGAAAAATTATAAGCATCGAAATAAACCCTGAATCCTTTGCCTACCTGAAGGAAAATATCAGGTTAAACCGGGTAGAGGATATCATTACCCCAATCTGTGGAGACTGCTCAAAGTTTACTCCGGAAGAAACAGCCGACCGCGTGCTTATGGGTTATGTGGGAACTACGCATTATTACCTTGAACCGGCTATAAAAGCTCTGAAAAATAGCGGAGGTATTCTGCACTATCACGAAACAGTCCCGGAAAATCTCGCCAAAACCAGGCCTCAAGAAAGGATAAAAAAAGCTGCCGAGTCCCTGGGGAAGAAAGTAGAGATTCTGGAGACTCGCAGGATAAAGAAATATTCTCCCGGTGTTCTGCATGTGGTTGTGGATGCGAGAGTTTTTGAATGACGTTTTTATCTCCTTAGCCAGGTTTAAACCGAATAAGGTTGCTAAATGGCCCTGAAGATAAGGATTTATAACCTGACCATGAACCATACCAGAAACCACACCCGGAACCATACCAGCGAACCAAGGTTTAGGGTTTATGCTGAGATAACTACAGTTCAATTATTATTTATCTCTGGGGCCGCTATTCACTTTTACATCCATTCCGAGAATTTTATTGTAAATATTTTTTTTCTGAACAAGATGCCACCAGCCATAGAGGAAAACATTAACAGGTTCCCACATCGCGACCCAGCCGATGATAGTCAGGCCTTCGGAAAGCATGGTCTTTAGCAGGCCTCCTTCTACAGTTGAAAGAAGTCCTATTATGAGCAGGCAGAGAAAAAGGAAAACGACAGCAATTGCCATGTTTCGTCTTCCCCTCTGAAGAAACCTTCTCAGTTCCATATCAGTAAGGAGATTTTTGTATGAAAAATGATTTTTGATAGCTTCTTTAAGGGTTTCTCCTGTTTCCTTGCCAGTTTCTGAGGAGGGGAGATATATCATCAGTTCAAGCGGTGTTTTAAGAGGGAATTCTGCTACTAAGTTATAGATATACACTTCTGCACTCGCATCAAGCTCTTTTTCGTGAAAAGGCGCAGGATCAAAAGAATTGAAGATCTGCATCAAGCTCTTAAGTTCTATCTCAATTTGAAGTCTTCCATTCTGCTCCCTGTAAAGAGCTTCTGTTCCTTTCGGGGAAGAATCTATCCCCCATACCATTTTTTATCTACCTTCTTTAGAATACTTCTAGAATTTTTAGGAATATACTTTCAAAATTATTTAAGTTACATATAAGCCTTTGCATTTTCTGCTTTCTACTTCAAGTCAAATGTTTGACGAACTCTAAGAGCCAAAAAATAGAGTGATAAGCATAAAAATTTAAAAAAAGATGAAGAGAGTTTCAACATTTAAAAGAATTTCAATATTTTAGACGCTCTAAAAGATCTCAGTAGCTCTTTTTTGAAGTAAAACGGTAACGAAAACTTTTCTCTCCTACCTTAGAGCCTGTGCCTACAGATACATCCATATCAATTATTTTTTGATAGATATTGCGTCTATGGACAATCGGCCACCAACCATATAGGAAAATATGTATTGGCTCCCACATGGCAACCCAGCCGATTATAAGGAGCCCCTCGGAAAAAAGACTACTCATAAGGCTTTCTTCAAAAGTCGAAAGCAGCCGAATTGTAAGAAGGCACAAAAAAAGGAAAACCAGAGCTATCATAAGGTTTCGTCTCCCTTGATAAAGAAGTCTCCTAAGCTCGATTTCAGTAAGGAGTTTCTTGTAAGAAAAATGATTCCTGAACGCTTTTTTAAGGTTAACTTCGATTTCTGAACTGACTTCGGCAGGAGGAAAGTATATCATGATCTCAAGAGGCGTTTTCAGGGGGAATTCATCAACAGCGTTGTAAATATATTCTTCCGCATCCGGATCAAGCTCTTTTTTATGGAACGGTGCAGGGTCAAAAGAATCAAAGAGCTGCATCACGCTATTGAGTTTAAGTTCGATCACAAGTTTTCCGGCATGCTCCCTGTAAAGGGCTTCCGTTCCTTCTGGTGAAAACCTTTTCTTCCAGTTTATTTTAATAACTCTTCCCCCTGACGGATTTATTAAAATTAGTATGCTTCCGTAAGCTGCTTTGTTTCCGCCTCAGGCTCTTCACCCTTTTGCCTGCCGGATATCTTTGATAAATATAGAGCTTTTGTAATATTAAATTCTCAGATAGTCCTGAGTAATTATAACCAGTTCGGGAAAAATCAGTGGTTTAAAAAAATCAGCAGCTAGAAAGGGCCAATATCCTCTCATTCTTATTTTCTATAACTCGCACAGAGTCTCTACAATTGATTGAAACTAGCTTCCAATTATTAGCCCAAGGCAGGCAGAACCACAATTAGGTGTCTTCAATATAAGGCTTTCAGCCTAATCGCAAAAAGGAGAAACCAAACTGGTTAGCTCGACAAGAGGATCACATTGATTCTCGGGAGTTCCGAACGAACGTGGATATGGGTTTTCGAACCAAGCTGTTTATGTCTTTTGCTTATGATCCGTGAAACAAGGGGGTCACATATATCCAAACGATGAAGAATATTATTTACGGATATTTTGAGGGTTAAGTCACAACTATAAATATAAATATAAATATAACTATAAATATAAATATAAAATAGTTCAATCACATTCCGTGCAAATTGGCAACAATAAGCAGTCATAAAATAAGGTTAGCTCATACTTTACTATTTTTGCAATTTATAATGTTCCTGAAAAACAAACCGACAGACATGTTAAGGTCAAAATTACTTTTAAAGCATAAGGTTTGGCATGACAAAAGATTATTGCAGATAACATTCTATAGGAAGAGTAGTAATTATTCCTGTTCATATGGGAAATGAATCGTTTGCATTAAATGAATATATAGTATCTGAGATTATAACCTGATCTCAGGAATATTCCTGAGAGCTAGGTATAGAGGTAATTCTATGACCGAGGATGTTGAATCCAGAGAAAATATCGAAAGCTCAGCCTCCAAAAAAGGTAAAAAAAGCATTACAATTGAATTTATGAAACCTGAAAGCTTCCGGCAGATATACGCCATCGGAGCCGCAGGTGGACACAGCCCCTATGATTTCAGGATCGGTTTCTACAATGATACTCCCAAGATGTTCGGGGATGCCTCCGAGTCCAGAGTTATCGAAAGGCGTGTAGAAGCCGAAGTAATTCTCTCTCCGGTTGCTGCTCTTGAACTTAGCCGCTGGCTTACCCAGCACATAAATGAATACGAATCAGTCTTTGGACCTATTGCAAGAGCTATTCCGAGACCGAAAAAAGAATCTGCGAAGTCTATTGATGAAAGTACGAATATTCAGGGCTATATCTAAGCTTGAGAAACATATGATAACTCCTTCTAAATTCAGGGCTGCTTGAGATGCGGTTTTTGGAAGGAGTTGTCTGAACTGAGGAGTATTTAGATAACTCTGGAGATCGATGGTTATATATCTCTGTAAAGGGTATGTAATTTTCAGTTTTCTTAAAAGCCGGTGGAGTGACGATTCAGGATAATTTATCGGTTGCTGGCAAGAGCGGCTGATAAAAGCAGTAGACTGACCATAGGTGTGGATATGGCTCTGATGATATTTGACCTGCATTGGCTTTGGGGCATGAGAAGCAGGAACCCGAGAGTACGGGAGCCAAAAATCCAGAATAAATCAGCGAGGGTTTAAATTTGTTCCCAAATAAAAAAGTCCAGAAAATTGTTGGATCACGGATCCAGGTAGAAATGAAAGGCGACCTTAATCTGCTTGAAGGCACTCTTAAGAGTGTGGATGACTACATGAATCTTCATCTCGTGGATACAATGGAGATTGTAAAAGGGGAAAAAGTCCGCTCCCTTGGTTCTGTAGTGCTTCGGGGAAATAACATCATACTGATCACTCCTGTCGAAGACTAAAACTTCATAAGGAATTTTATTAGTGTGGAAGCATGGATCTTGAAGAAGAAGCATACAATATTGTAAGAAGACATAAAGACGGCGTTTTCCAGAACGTCATCTGGAAAGAGCTGGACATAGATAGCAGGAAATGTTCCAGAATCATTAAGAAACTTCTGGATAAGGACCTTATTATCCGCGAGGTTGGTGTCTCAAACGGAGCAAGAACATATCTCCTGAAAGCAAAAGAAGAGGTTAAGGAGAAATATGACCTTCTGCTTTCAAGGGAAATGTTTTCAGCCTGTACCGGCTGCACCTGCGACTGCGAGCCCGAATACTGCGGGAGACTCAGCGAATGGATTGGAAACCTCATGATAGAGGGAAATGAGAAATCGGAAGAAACCGAAGAAACCGAAGAAAATGAAGAAAATATTGAAGATCAGGAAGAATCTGAAGAAGAGATCTGAGTAAAAAATCTGAGTAAAAAATTTTGAAATCATAAAAAACTAGTATATCCTCAGAAAGATCGGTAATCGACAACTATTTATAAAAAAACCCCTTATTGAAGAACCCCTTCTCTAAGGGGATAAAGCTCAAATATGTACAAGAAGCTCCGGTAGTGTAGTCCGGTCAATCATTCCGGCCTTTCGAGCCGAAGACTCGGGTTCAAATCCCGGCCGGAGCACCATACTCATTTTTTTCTAATTAGCTGGCTAAATTTCCCTTGGAATCCAAAACTTTTCCAATAGCTAAAACTTTTCCAATACCTATTTCTATAGTTGACATTAATTGCCCTTAATAAGGTTCAACATAAACTTGACTTCGACACTAAACCTTTACTTACGCCTTTTCCTCTAAATTCCCTGGTTTTGATCTCGGTTTTTGGAACAAAAATTTGACGTTATATAAAAAAGTTTCCTGGCGAATCGCGCCACGTTATTAATGTGAGATAAATGGATTTGGAAATCAATTACATAAATTTCTATCTGATTAATAAATTCCAGAAGAATAGCTCTTCAAAGGGACAAATTTATATATTACAAGCGTACATTGAAGGTCTCGCTGTGAAATGCAATGTGCTCCGGTAGTGTAGTCCGGTCAATCATTCCGGCCTTTCGAGCCGAAGACTCGGGTTCAAATCCCGGCCGGAGCACCAAACCCTATTTCTTTTCTATATACTGTTTTCTCAAGATAGTGTAAAATATATTTTTTGAAGCTTTTCTATCTTCTTTGGAGCTTTTCTCTCTTGATTTCCATATTTCTTACTCAACTGTTAAATTCCTTAAGTATTCAACTCTTTTTCAGGAAAAGGGAATGGAATTTCTTTATTTCCTGAATTTTTTCCAGATTCTGTTCTTCATCAAGCATTTCGGCAGTATTCAGGGATTCGAGAGCATCCTTTGCTGCACGGCAAGCATCTTTCAGATTTTGTTCAAGGGTAAAAACCCTGATGGTTTCCAAGGACCATGCTATCTGGACAAGTACACTTTTTAGGCCATACTGAGAAACCGCTGTCCCCAAATTTTCAAGTGCCTGAATTGCAGCCTTTGCGTAAGACTCGCTCTTTTTCTTTACAGCCGCATTACCCAGATCTTCAAGAATGACTGCAGCCTCCAGAGTACTAATTTCCATTGTCTGCTCGGCTGAATAAGCCCCTATTTCTCCAAGGAGGCTAATAGAAGCAATCACGGTCTCAGAAAGATTAATTTCCATAGCTTTGAGGGCTACTTGCATAAGGTAAATCTCAGAAAGGCTTGTCATTGTCTCCATTTTGATTTTTGAGGATACCTTACCGCAATTTCCAAGAGATTCGGCTGCACCTTTTGCTGCAGTATCCATACCTTTTGCTGCAAATTCCATGGCAAGGTTCCCAACCACCGATAAAGCCTTTATAGCAATTGGTTCCCTTTTCTGACCAGCTGCCTCAATAGCTATATCCCCAAGAGCGCGGCTCGAAGTTACGCATGCAATCTCCATTCTCATTTCAGCTGCTGCCCTTCCTATATCTCCTATCGATATCACCAGTGCCTTTATGTCTAATTCGTTTTCAGCAGAGACATTCAGATGAATTAGCTGGAATGCGAAATTCCTGAGCTTGTCAATGGCCTCTACTGTCCCTTTCGTATCCTGGTCATACGCTTTTTTGAATCCCTCTTCAATAGTCCTTACTTCATCAAGCTCATTTTCATTTACATACGACATACCGGGCCCCAAAATAATCCTTATTAGTCCTATGTCTTTACTCCAGATCAGTTTACCTATCAAGATATACTCATACAGATTTGATTTTCAAAATTATATTGGGTTATTGATATGCAATTTGAGGTAAAAATTCCAAATTCTAAAGCTGGATGAGTACAACTCATCCGTTGACTACAGTTTAAACGAAAAGCTAAACCACGGAAAACGCGGAAAACGCGGAAAAAACTGTAAAACTTCAATGAGTCCTCTTGAGCGAAGCGAAAAGGACCTCGTGCTCCCGAAGCGAAACTCGGGAAGCGAAACTCGGGAAGCGAAACTCGGGCAATTCAGGCTCCTTATTTTTCTGAGCCTTACCCTGGTGTTGCTAACCATTTTCACTCTGAAAAGTGGGGAAAACTGTCGGTTACCTTATCCTATCCGGAACCTTTACAGCCGGCGGAATCGTTCCCATCACAACAGGAGCCCTGGACTTTGGAGCGGTTATTTCCCTTCGCTTCTAATGTTCTTTAGGAATAGTTAAGAAATAACTCCAAGTTTTCACTTTGGGAATGGCTCTATAATTCCATTTCCCCAAATAAACATCAAAGACAATACCGGTAACAGAAATACTTGAAATTATAGTTTCATCATTCCTTAGTTTCCAGCTCCTTGTGCTCACTAAAAGGCTCAGTGAATTATGAAAGTCCTCTTGGGAATCCACATCCCTTCGACTATGTCGCTCATGTTCTTAATCGCTCTTCGCTTTATCTCAAGCCTCCAGGTCGAAGGACAGCGTATCCATGAAGCCCAGCTTGCAAGAGGTTACAACCCCGGAAAAGGCCATCGAGAAAAAGTGAGGAGCGTAAAGCTTCTCCTTGAACCCCTCGTAGTAAATTCCCACGGACTCAGGTACTCGGCCTTACAATGGACATGAGAGGTTACAGGAGCAGGTACAGTGTGGAGAGTAACAGGGTTTTGTCTGGAATTAAACGAACGTTGTGGCTGTCGGCTGCGTTGCTGTCACAGGGACAGTAGTTTTGCTGGGCGGTTTGATATGGTCTGCTATAAGTTTATGCCGCCATAATTTACCTGTTCATATTTCTTCACGAGAGAGGTTCTCTGTACATTTTGTTAATTAAATAATACGGTAACAGGCTGTCTAAGGTAGATCTTCCATCCAATACAAAATTACAATATTCTTCCTCATTTTTCTGAAATATTAACCCTGTTACTTATTATTAACAATGAAATTTTTTTGGAGATAATTTTTATAACATACCAATAATTTTTAATAATTATACTGTCATAATTATATCTGAAATTCTGTAATTGCCTTTAATATATTTTATATTTGGAATAACTTCTAGTAAAAATTTTTTGAAAAACATGTAAATTAAACTGTTATCTGGAATTAACTTAAATTTCAAAGACTCTTTTCAAAATTGGGGTATGGTATGAGAACAGGTAACTCACTCCTTTCAGGCTTGACAGTTCTTCTTTTTATTACTGCAAGTGTTTCTGTAGGCTCGGCTAACACATTATATGTTAGTCCCGAAACCGGTGCAGATAATTACACGAGCATCCAGAATGCTCTGGAAAACGCCCACGATGGGGATAAGATCCTCGTTTATCCAGGCAATTATACCGAAAATGTTGTTGTGAATCTGACAGACATCTGCATACTATCTGCCAGCGTGAAACCTGCAGACACAATTGTCCAAGCGAAAGACATTAGTAAAAGCGTATTCTGCATCTCTGCAGATGCTGTTAAAATAGGCGGGCTTACAATACAGGGATCTGAAAGGGCAGGTATAGAGCTGGACTCTTCTAACGGACATATGATTCTGAGTAACAGGATATTAGGAAATCCAACTGGTATTCTTCTGAACTTTTCAAATGGGAATACAATATATCGCAACTCTATCGAAGAAAACCTGGAAGGAGTCACTGTCTTAGACTCTGATGACAGCAAAGTAACAGAAAACGTTATTAAAACAAACGGCGTCGCAGTTGCAATTGCTTTGAGTGAAAAAAACTATTTTTCAAAAAATACATTAAGAGACAATCCTTCGGGGTTCATACTACAAGAGTCTGAAAATAACGAAGCTGCAGGGAATATTATCAGTGACAGCGAACAAGCGTTTATGCTGGACTTATGTGGGCACAACAGCTTTTCCAAAAATATACTTACAAACACTTTAGTCGGATTTATGGTGGAAGGATCCGAAAATAATGAAATTGTCGGAAACACCATATATAACAGTGAAATTCCGGTCATGATGAACTCAAGCGCATATAATTACTTCTCCGGGAATAAATTTACAAATATTTCTGTAGGGTTCATGTTCGAACAATCTGAGAATAACGAAGTTTCCCAAAATACAGTAGATACCGCTGCGATTGCGGCAATGATAGACTCAAGCGGAAAAAATTATTTTTCTAAAAACTTATTGACAAACAATTCATTTGGATTCATTTTACTACAGCAGTCAGAGAATAATGAAGTTACGGGTAATTTGCTTGACAGCAGCTTAGCAGGGGTTGTTCTATCTTTTAGTGGAAACAATAGATTTTCAGGAAATACCTTTACAAACATAGAGTATGGGTTTATACTTCAAGACTCAGATAATAACGAGGTTATCGGAAATACAGTAGATCTCAGCGATATTTCACTTACTCTTGATTCAGGGGGAGACAATAAAATATCAGAGAACAAATTTTCAAACACTATAATAGGAACGGTTCTGGAAGGATCTAACAACAGCATCCTTTCAGAAAATGAGTTTTCTAATAACTTATTGGGCATCCTGGCACTGGGAGCCGATAAAAGTACTCTCGTAAATAACAATTTTTCAAGTGATTTTTCCGATTCTGCCCCTTTTTCCGATTCTGCCCCTTTGAGTTCTTTGAACTGCTTACATGGCTGTTATTCTAATAGGAGTATATTGCTTAAAGAAAATAGACTCTTTAAAGAAAACAATTTTTTGAAACAGAATGAAATCCTTAAAGAGAATGGCTTTTTAGAAGAGAACTCATCCTTAGGACAGAAAAGACTATTTAAAGAGAATGAATTCCTAGCAAACGGGCTCTCCGGACAGTTAGAACTGTCTAATAATAGCGGACTGATTGGACTTGAGGGTCCTTTTAACGAGGACTGGACCTTTGGAATATTTCTTCAGGAAGTAAATAATTGTATTCTGGAAGGAAACAGAGTATCTAATAATTATTACGGAGTTGTGCTTTCAGGCGCACAAAACAGCATGCTCTCCGGAAACTGGGTGGAAAATAACGATTTCGGGCTCGTTCTTAACGAATCAAACGGAAGCATTGTCTGTAACAATTATCTCAATAATACAAACAACATGGCGTTTGGTATTGAAGAGCTGTCTGGACTTGTAGGGGCGGTCAGCGAGAGTAATCTAAACTGCACCTGGAATTTAAGTAAAACAAAAGGAACAAACATTGTGGGAGGGCCTTACAAGGGAGGGAACTATTGGGCCCTTCCAAACGGGACAGGTTTCTCACAGACCCACAAGGACGCAAACAAAGATGGTATCTGCGATTTGCCCTATAATATAACAGAAAACGAGATGAACATAGACTTCTTACCGCTTGCATGCGTCCCTGAGTCTCCGGATAACTGCGTGGGCAGCGGGAAAGAGAAGGGCAGTTATGGAAGCAGTACTTCATGGGACAGCTATGGAAGCAGTTCTTCAAAGGAAAGCTATGGAAGCAGTTCTCAAAAATACTTCCCTGCTTCATCAAATAGTACTAAAGGAGCGGACTCGGTCCAGAAAATGATTGCTGAAGGTACTGAAACCGAAATCAAATTCCATGACCCAAAAAATGATGTCTCAGAGATCAGCTTTAAATCCAAGAAATATTCCGGAATAGTTGGAATAAGAGTTGAACCGGCTGATGTAAACAAAAAGGGCAATATCGCAGTAAATGATCGCAAGGCCTACAGATATGTTGAAATCCTAATCGGAAACGAAATTTTTGAAAGTTCGGAAAATATTGCAGGTGGGCTTATCGAGTTCAGAGTCCCGAAGAGCTGGGTAAAAGAAAACGGAATAAATTTCGGAACAATAAGTCTGAACCGCCTGGAAGATAATGGGTGGAAGTTGCTTGAGACCGAACTTACTGGGGAGGACGGAGATTTCTACTATTTCAGGGCCGAAACTCCCGGATTTTCATGTTATGCGATAACAGGAAAGCAGCAAGTAGTAATCACACCCGCAGAGCATCAAGTAATAATCACACCCTCAGAACAAAAAGCTGGAAACTCGGCAGAAGTTGCAGGGAGTGAAGCAGCAAAAGGACAGGCAGCTACTGACGAAAGTAAAAAGGCTTCAGGGTTTGGGATAATCCTCTCAGGTGCAGGTGGATTACTTGCACGGGCTTGCTTTAAACGCAAATAAAAATATGGATTTTAAAGGAGGGGGCTACAATAAAGTACTCAACAGATTAAAGGGGACCTCTAAGTCCCCTCACTTTTCTATATAATTATTTTCCCCTGATTAGTAAAGGATTGAACTACCAAGGATAATTTTATAATTAAGAAAGTCAATAAGTTAGTGTCTAAAAAAGACTATCCTTTGAGATAAATTTTCTATCTTTGTTAAATATTCAAATGGGTCAAAATGGTGATTACAATGGAAAGCGAAACTAAAGGAAACGATGCCGGTAAAAAGGGATTTAACATTCATGAAAAAGTCGGAAAGCTTGGCAATGATATTGACGCACTTGCAAAAAAGACAGGGGATGAGGCCTCAAAACTTGCAAAGAATATCAATGCAGAAATTAAGGCACTCCCGGGGGAGATAAAATCCATTGATGTAAAGAATGAGGTAAAGGGTATCACTGGCAGGATTGAAAAACTGGTTGATTCAACCGGGGACAGTGCAAAAAAACTTGCTTCAGAGGTCAAGGCAGACGTTAAGAAACTGGTGGACAAAATTGAAAGTTCGACATCAAAGAAGAAATAAAAAAGGTGAGACAACACATGGGAAGGTAGGATTTTCTCCTTCTTTATCATTCTTTTAATGTAACTATTCAGATAGCCTTTCAAAGGCTACAATTTTTTCTCGTTTCGAGGAAAAATTGCATATAAATTGAATCCTATTTGTTTCGTTATTATGCTTACACGTGAAGAGATTTTTGTTATCTATGAAGCTGGTCCTGAAGCTGTAATTTCTGTA
>MCHG01000378.1_pt1 | contig 14458 bp, 13 predicted proteins | sample 787351 | NCBI WGS metagenome assembly MCHG01 (sample SAMN05430296, study PRJNA330682) | permafrost metagenome | biome: Cold desert; feature: permafrost; material: soil; isolation source: enrichment culture inoculated with soil incubated with H2/CO2 at 20 degrees... ... | reverse complement strand
TTGATCTGACATGAATATCAGCAATTTCTGGACAAGATAGATCGTCAGGTTTTGGTCAGAATAGATTAGCTCCAACATCTTCTTATAGTACAGACTCTGAAGATGTCTCAATATCCTTAAAGTATTTCTCTTTTTTAATAAAATCAATTACAAATAGTAAAGAGTAATTAACACTGTTTACAATTTGAATTATATGATTATTTATTTCATCAGTATTTAAATTATGCTGCATAAATTTATTTAGGTATATTTTATTAACATCGGACATTAATGGAATTCTACTTACCGGTTTATCAAAGAGATGATAAAACTAGAACTGATAGTAGATGAATTAGGATTTATACCTTTCCATAAGGATCAATCTGAATTATTGTTTGATCTTATTTCAGAATGTTACGAGTCAGCAAGTATCACCATCACAACGAATTTAGAGTTTGGGCAATGAATACGTGTTTGGTGGCAATCGCTTTACAGCAGCTATTATTGACCGCCTTGTCCATCATGCTCATATCCTATCGTTCACCGGTGAAAGTTATAGACTAACGCATGCATTATCAAAAAAAAAAGAAGTAAATTTTTTGGGAATATTTTACTGTAAGAGGTATGTATAAAATAGCTACCAAAGTGTGTATTTTTTACTTGCTAAGCACAGCTCTTCATGAATTATAAAATGAAGCAACAAGAATTGAAAAATATATTGTAAATTATCGAGTTATGTTAAAATCAGTAAGTTATATGCCTAGCTTCTCCCATATATTTTATACTTCTTACATATAATATTTTAACTATCTTTAAAATGTTCTTTTTTTGTTCCAATAAAACTATGTACTAATCTTTTTTGAATTAATGGGTGCCTGTCAAAAACTTTCATCCAAATAGAAAAATGTCCGCTTGCCGTTGCCGTTCTGCATATAGCATTAGCTAATTCAACTATAGGACAGGCTAGCCAATCAATTAAGGATTCGTTTGCTTTCTGCCATGCTTCAATTCTTGACATTGGTCTCATATCTTTTTGATTTGTCCAACTATCAGTATATGGTTCCCTATCTAATTTTAATAAATCAATAGTATTTTTTGCATATTGTTGCAACTCATGACTTATAGAATTATTTACTGTAATTGGTTTTCCATATTCATAATCAAATACACCATAAGTTGCATCTTTGTCTGGCCAAAGGTAACCTCTTCTATCTGTATTATTATTTGATTTGTTTGAATTACAATAAATACAGCTCAATAAAAAATTCTCCCACGCTAATTCGCTTCCACCATTCTTAATTGGTATAATATGCTCCACAGCTGGCATATTAGTTATTACCATTTCGCAGTATGAGCAGTACACACCTAATCTATTAATTAAATCATCTCTTGCATCTTTATAGTTACTATATATATTAGGTGCATGCCCTTTTGAGACTGGTCTCATAATTTTTCTCCTTTGTATTTAGCCTCCATAACTACCCTTTTCTGTTCTAAAAATGCCATAAATCCAACATCTTCAATAAATGGTTTAGTTAATTCGTCCAATTTTGCTTTTAATTCCTGTACATTTGTATCATTTTCATCATTAATTATATTTAAGATTTTAAAATATTTTTTTGCTGCTTCGTACATTTCTTTTTTTCTTATACTCCATTGTGGCAACTCTACTCCCATTATATCCTCTGTTATATCTTCAACGCTCATATTAGTATAATCTATAAATTTATTAATTCCATTATTAGAATCTAAATCTATTAATTCACCTTGGTCTAAAGATTGTATAATAAATGGAGAGTGTGTTGTCACAATGAATTGAATTCTAGGAAATGTTCTTTTAAAATCACCGATAACTTTACGTTGCCATTCAGGATGTAAATGTAAGTCTATCTCGTCTATTAAAACTATTCCAGTAGTTTGTTGTACAGCACACTCCTCCAAAAATGGATTTAATACTGCCATTCTGAAAGCTATATCTGCAACTATACCAATTATATTTCTATATCCATCACTAAGTAGTCCAAATGGTAATCGTCTCCCATCCTCTAAATTCACTTGTAATTCGTCTCTATTAAGGTTGTACAATACTTTAACATCTGAACTTTCTTTATTATCAACTATTAATCCTTTTAAACATTCTTCAATCGCTTTCTTTACGGCATGAAATTGACCTAATTTAATATTTTCTTGAATTTCTATTAATGTCATCTTCTTAAACCATTTTAAAAATAACTTTTCATTAGATATTGGATTAAGACAATTTTTATAACCTAAAAATCTTGAACCAGTTTCAAATAAGTTATCTCCAGTATCTTTAATATGAGCCCATAGCCTTCCTGTACCATGATATGCGAATACCGGCAAGATAACTTCGTTACCAGAAGCTACTTTTTTTTGCATTTTTTTTGAATAATTTATTATATCAAGTGCATTTATTCTAGTTGTCCTTCCTGATTTGCTATTGAGTGTTCTTTCCCACTGGATTATTATATTATCATTGAATATAGCTGTACTTTTAATTGTAACAGGATATTGAGGCTCTATATTTATTATCTTTCCATGTTCAGTTTGTTTCAATCTTACTTCATCACTACGAATATTTCTAGAATCTACATCATTTAGTCCTAATAAAAATCCTCCAATAGCAACTGAAATAGCATCTAAAATAGCTGTTTTTCCTGTTCCATTTTCTCCTATAAGTACTGTAAAATTTTCATTAAACTCAAATACCTTATGCTCAAATCCATGAAAATTGTTAATTCCCAATTCTTGTATTTTCATACATTTCACTCCTATTTTAAAAAAACGGTTATATATATTATTTCTCGTCATTTATATAATAAATTATAACATATATAATATACTTTTTATTTTGTTAGTAAAAATTTCTTATTTATTTTGTATCGAAAGAAAAAGAATTACTAGGGGACATATAGTTAAGATGACAATCGGAAGTTTTGAGTAAAAAGACTCGATACGTATTATGCTACTTAAACCTAAATGTTAGTAAACCCTTACTGGCTCAAGTAAAAAGTACTTTGTTTCTTAATTTCAATGATTTTTATGTTAATGAGTGCGGTAATATCCCCAAAGCTAAACGCCAGATATAATTATTTGTTTTTCATTTGTAATTATTCATTACTTAAGTCTTTTTCCACAACTACATGAAAAGATTAGAACCAACTTGTTCAGCTCCCATAAGAATGGAAAGCGTAAATGTAATATTATTCGTAAATATAACATTACTGCAACTTTGCTCGATACATGGGTTAAAAGAGCTGATAAAACAGGTTCCTTCCTAATATTGCAGTATAAGATTACATTCTGATTAAAAGTGGAATAAAGACTCGGTAACCTATATGGTTACTATTTTGTCTTTTGTCTTTTTTTTTAAATACTACAGAACAATATGTTACTGTTTAATATTCATTTGTCATGACAAATCGAATTATGAATCACTATATAATAAATAGATGACACTGCACAATGGATGAAACAAACCGTATTAAACATTATTTAAGTTGTGATGGCTTTATCATAATATTTTTACGTTTATTTTCAATTAAAAAGCATTATTAATTTTTAATATTATACTAATATATAAGTAATACACAAATAAATAGAGGCGTAGCCTCTATTTTAGGGGGAAGGGGAAGGGGCAGGTAAAAACCTGTGTTTTTTATTTAGGTACTTTTTGCATTGTTATACGAACATATGTTCTGTATAATAAGAATAAAAGATAGGATCGATATCATGAAAGTACTAGCAAAGGAAATAGAGATGATTGCTTGGTTTTAAAAAACAGGTATGCCTATCCCTGTAAAATTCAAGTTTGTAGATAAGGATAATAACCAAATATACAGATGAAGAAAAATTGGCTGGTAATCAGATGTACCTTTATAGATGTCAAAGTATTATTGAAGGAAATGAGAAGTTGTATGAGTTAAAATAGATTAATAAATGCAGTTGGGTTCTTTTGCCCTCAATTTTATTACAGAGATTATTTTTAATATCTTCCTTAAGAGTCGAAGTATTCCAATACCTACTTCAACCGAACTTTTAGATCTTTGCTTAACTTCCTTTTCAAAATTTATTATATAGACACTATCAATAGGCAAAATATTGTTTAGAAATCTTATAGTCTGGGTTTTCCATTCAATAAACGCACCTTGGTTTAATTTTGGAAATCCCACTACCCCTGGTGGCGGTGATTTTTTGTGTTGCTGATACTTCATCACCTTTTTTTATCAAATCTTCAATTTTTTCCGTGTCTATCATAATATACATCTCCTAATTATTAAACTCATATATGAACTTCACCTGAATAACTATTACTTAATCAAAATCTATTAATATCTTCTAACCCAATTACATCTTTATATATGGTCGTATTTAGTATTATAGTTCCGACTGAAAATCTGTCCAACGTTTACTGTAATTCTTAAGACCATTAACATAGAAGAATTCTGAGGGTTCTCCATTCTTTATATCATCAGAAAAATTTGTTCTTTTTGTACTTGTAACAAGTATACAAATATCTTCCGCTCTTGTAATTCCAACATAATGAAGGTTCTTACATTGCTCATAGTTTTTGTATACCCAAACACCTTCAACAGGTCCGATTTCTGGCAATATATACTTATGTAAATTTAAGTGGAAAACAACAGAAAACTCCAAACCTTTTGATTTATGGAGGGTCATTATCTGCACTTCATCATCTGCTGCAGGTGCAAAACTCTCAACTGATTTCTGATCCACTAATACTTGCTTTAATTTACTTATTGTATGGCTATTGACTGCTTTTGGGAAAATCATATTTGCAACTTTTATAAATGCTTGAACAATTATATCAACTTCTAACTCCATTGAATTTTTCACATTCTGGATCAAGCTATAGAGTTTCTTAAATTCCCTTTCTTCCTCAATCGAATTATAATATTCTTCAGCTAACTCAAAGGTATTAGTTTTTGATGATTGTACGTTAATTAGCAGGTTCTTAAAAACACTTGCCCACAGACTCGAATCGTCATCTAAGTCAGTTGGCTTAAAAAATTTATGCTTTGTCTTTAACGATTCTGAAACTAATTTTCCTGTTTTATTACTTTTAACTAATACTGCTAATTGATTGTTATTCTCTATACCATATTTTATTTTAAGTTTTGGTATGTTTAAATCAATAAATCTAGCAATATCGTCCTCTTTACCTTGAACTTGCGCATGTATCACTCGAATATCTTCATTCTCTTTCATCTGAAAATTATCATTTAATAGCTTTAACGAATAATCAGAGATAGTCTTATTACACCTAAAGTTTTTTTCAAGGTAGAAAGGCATAAAGCGTGAGTCACTCGCCAAACTCATTAAATAAGAAGAGTCTTTACCAGCAAATCCATATATTGATTGATCTTTATCACCAACAGCAATACCAATCAGCCCCTCATCTACTAAACGTATGAATAACTCATTTTGCATATAACCACAATCCTGATATTCATCAATAAATATATGAGTATATCTAGATCTTAAATATCTTCTACAAGCAATAGAATTATCAAAGATATGCACTGCTAACGCATCTATTGATTCTAATAGTAAAATTCCAGTTCTATAAAATTCTCCCAATTGTGAGATTTGCTGCATGGAAAGCCTATTATAATTTATATCTTTATTTTCATTTCTAAAATTTGTAACCATTGGATTTGTATCATAGTTACCCGATATAATATAATCTTCCGAAATTTTTCCAAATAAGTGACAACCAAAAGGGTATATTATTTCCATAAGATAAAATGTTGTCATTGTATCAAAAAAAGATCTCTTCTTATTAACGCCACCATTCAAAACTCTCTTTCTTAGTTCTTTACTTGCCTTATTAGTATATGAAATAGCTATTACACCTCGAAACTCTAAAGACGATTTCAGTATGAGCTTAATTTTCTCAGAGATAGTGAATGTTTTTCCACTTCCAGGTTTGGCTAACACTACTAAATTACTTTCATACTCAATTATTATTTTTTGATGGAGAGTAAGTTCCTTTTTCGTTAATGTATTATTCAATTCTACCTCCTACAATCTCGATACATTTTAATAGAGGCTTTGATAAATCATTACTTGCTAGTTTAGATAGAGATCCTTCATTCTTTTTCAAGAATCCATACATATTCAACGCTTTTTTATCTTGCATTTTACTTATTACTTTTTTTGGATCAGTTGAGTTATAATATAATTCAAGTTCGTGCTTTATTTCGGACTGATACATATCGTTCTCTAAATCATTATCAGCAAGATACAGATTCAAATCCGAGAATTTACTTTTCAATTTTCTTGCCAATGGAGCAACTTTTTTAGTAATATAACTTACACCCATTGAACTTAATATGTCTTGTCTCTCTAGAAGGCCTTCTATTTCCGAAACACTATCGCAGAACGTTTTATATATATCAATACATCGTTGTATACCAGCACATCTATATTTGATACCATTAGAATTCTTAAAAACATCATTATCTGTTCTTACTACATACGGTATTCCCAACGACATCAGTACAGATATGTATACTTTGAAGCCAATCCCGTCAACCTTCAAGATACTAATATTTTGTCTGTCTAAATCAATGCACAATGCACCTGCCAATGATTTATATAACAATTCCTCAGAAGGTCCTTCAACAAGTAGAACTACCCTACTAAAAAACGCTTCAGCAGGAACGATATTCAATCTGTAAGAAAAATCATCAAATATATCACCTATAAATTCTGAGCAACCATTGTTTGCAGCATATGTGCTATTTCTTTCACTATAGAGTTTTATTATTGAATTAGGTTCAAATTCAGCAGCAATTTGAGGTGAGTGAGAAGAAATTATCACCTGTCCATGTAATTCCTCCACTAAGTAATTTGCTAATTTTCTTTGTTGGTGTGGATGTAAATGCGCCTCTGGTTCCTCTATACAGTATAGAGTTACATTTGTAGGAGTTTCTTCCATTGATTGATTTTTCCTCGTCCATAATGAAATAAATATTTGGTTGTTTCTACCGTATCCTCCGACAATAAGATCTTTTCCATTAACTCTTGAGACGAGTTCTAAATTTTTCATAATATCTTCTGGTGAATTATTAACAACACTAAAATTAATTCCAGAATCCTCATTATGCGATGACATTTTGATTAGCTCATCATTCACACTTTTAGTTGACTTTAAAATATAGGATAAACTACTTATATTATTATTAGTAGTTTCCATATTCAATTTAACTACTTCCATTGTAGAATTATCAATTACTAATTCTTCATCTGTCCTCAATCTCATTGCTTCTTGCAATAATCTTTGACGTTCTTTCTTAATATAAGAATTTAGATTCCTACTACTTCCAACATACTCCATATTTAGTGTTCTAATATAAAATCTACCACTAATCTCCTCAAGTACTCCTTCTTCTCTCCCTGCCCAGAATGAAGTTTTAATACTTCCCGATGTGTCTCTCACAGCTCTGAATGAAAGAAAAAAAACACCATTATCATGTACATAACCTTTAAACTTTTCAATAATGCACTCCTCTGAAACACCTGAAAATTTCACTTGAATATCTATCTCATTCGTATCCTCATGAACATAAAAATCAGAATGAGACAGCTCTAATTCTGCATCGGATATTGTCTTATCCAATAAAAGTCTTAATCCATATAATAAATTTGATTTTCCAACATCATTTTGCCCAATGATTAATGATTTTTCTTTAAAGTTAATTGTATCTTCTTTAAAATTTCTAAACCCTTTAACTTTCATCTCTGATATATACATATACGCTCTCTCCTTATAAGTTAACAAATTAAATTATTCATTTGTCTAATTATAGAAGCTAAGGACGCTTCTATAATTTTTAGTCTCTATGTTTATTATTATATATAATTTGACAAATTACAATATTTTATAACATAACTAAAAATGTAACACGTTTCATTATTTTCCATTATATCATAAAGTTTTTTTGTATATTGTTTATTATCTATAGGCCAATCTCTACTGAAAATTCAATTAAGTCATCTATAGTCAATGTTAAACTAAAATTATCAATTGGACTCATTTCTACTATTTGAACCTTCTTTTCTTTTCCTTTTATATTCATTACCTATTTATACTTAGAGATTATATCGCCACAACCTCTCATGGCATTACAAATTAAACTTACTTCACTCCTATTACGCAAACTCAGACCCTAAACATTTAGATACTACAGAAGCACCGAAGAATTGGAGAAACTATTAAAATCTGTACTAGCACCACAAAGAGAACGAATTATAGAAATATTATTAGAAAAAAGAATAATAACGATTAGTTAGCTGGGCGATCTGCGTCTGAAGTTGTTATATTTTCGATAAAAGAAGGAATTTGGAAAGTTTTGTCGAAATATTTAACAGAAGGAGTGTGATTTATGAGTGAGAAGAGATACCAGATATTTATTAGTTCTACATTTACTGATTTAGAGGAAGAGAGAAAAAGTATTATAGAAGCGATATTAAATTTAGATTGCTTTCCTTCTGGCATGGAGATGTTTCCTGCATGTGACATGCAACAATTTGAATATATCAAAACCATTATTGCTGAATCTGATTATTATGTACTTGTAGTAGCGGGGAAATATGGTTCAATGTCAGGTGAAACTGGTATTAGCTATACAGAAATGGAGTATGATTATGCAATTGAAAAAAGGATACCCGTAATAACATTTGTTAAAAAAGATATCGATTTATTAATAAAAGATAAAATCGAAGTTGATCTAGAAAAACAGAAAAAGCTCATTGAGTTTAGAGCTAAAATATCTCAGAATAGACTAGTTAAGCTATGGGATGATAGTAAAGATTTAAAATATGCGGTACTTGATAGTCTAAGTAAAGCTATTAAGATACATAAGAGAGTTGGATGGATAAAAGGTGATACTGCAACAGATACAAAACTTTTAAGGCAATTAAACGATTTACGATCAGAAAATGACGAACTAAAGAAGTCACTATCTAATGATGATAAAAATGATTTACATATTAAATCTGATATTAATAAAGAAAACTTATCACAAGCTAATGATGAATATAAAATAGATTATGATATTACATATAATGATTATAATTATTATAAACCTAATGAAGTTAATACTATTAATCTAACTTGGAATGATTTGTTCTATGCATTAGGTTATGAATTGTTAGAAGGATCTTTGAACACGAAAGGTGTAAAACAGGAACTAAATAGGATTATTGGTGATAAAATTTTAGACCTCCACCAACAAGGATTAAGTATGCTTGATAATTATGAAGATGATAGTAGTACTATTATTACTATATTTGATCAAAATCTTACAATTATTTTATTACAGTTGGTTCATCTGAATCTACTGGAGGATAATTTTGGACATTTTTTATTAACTGAAGAAGGTCGGAAAAAAATAGTAAATAGTTTATTGGTTAAGAAGGATAACTAAGCGCCTAACGGCTCTTAGTTCATAAAGTAAAACAACGACAAGTAGGTGGTGGTGTGGATAAAAAGGTAAAATTTAAAATAGAATACTTCAAATGAACTAAACAGAAAGCCATGTGTTCCGAGTTAGATATGTCCAAAAAATACTCTTAAGTCATGGACTAGGAGAGGAAATTGGAGAAAAGAAAAGCAATCATTTAAGGGTGTACCCTTTTGGTAGTCAGAATGCTAAGGGTAATAAAGGCGGCTCCCCTGTTGCTGGTAATAAGAGTGCAAAGAAGCATGGATTTTTATGCAAAGTACTTACTTTAGGTTTGGAGCTTCTTTTGTGTTATATCATATTTTTTTATCTTTTGTCGATGTAATAATGCATGTGGCTTTACGTCATAGGTCGATTTGGACCGCAAATTGTGCTTTATGATTATCAAGTTTCCAGAGCAAGTAAACACGGTGGCTAAAGAAGGTGCCTAGTTTTGCAACAAACTTTTTAGTATTGAACGTGTACTTGTAGATTTATCAGCAGAAGAACGCTATAAAAAATGCCTTGAACTTAGCAAACCAGTTCTTCAGGCTTTCTTATCATGGCTAGAAAGTAAGAAACAACAGAATCTATCAAAGCGTGGACTTGGAAAAGCAATTAAATATTGCTTAAATCAATGGAGTAAACTAAATGCATGTATATTAGATGGACAAACTGAAGCAAGTAATAATCGAGTAGAAAGAGCTATTTCATTTACTATTTTTCCACCGGGGTACTGACGAAGAAAAAGTTATAGGCAATTCCCCATAAACTGTTCTTTGGCCTGCTCTTGGCCACGAAAATCTTGGTAGAAAAGGTGTTTTCATTATAATACCTCCTAAAAATAAGCATGAAAAAAAGCAATCTTTCTAAATTACTAATTGTGTATCTCTAATAATTTTATTCTTCGTCGATAATATCAGAAAAATCGATATCTATTACGTCTTCATGTGTAGTTTTATAAAATTCAACATCAGCTGTGGGAAGTTTTTTTAAATGAACTTTAAGGTTGTTAGCTGCTGGTTTAAAAGTTGCATAAGTCAAACTACCTGAAATTAAACCACCAACAACAGGAACAATTTTTCCAACAAATTTTGCAAATACTTGTTTAGTCATTTTATAACCTAATATTTGAGCAATTCTCTTAACTATTGGATAAACCACACCCTTAGTTAATGCTTTACTAGCTAAAGATTTTTCAACTTTTAACGCTGCACTCTGAGCAATTTTAGTCACTGCAGCATTTGCAGCACTTACACTAAACATAACTCCAATAAACAATGTGAGTTTATCAGATGTTTCATCATCAAACTCTCCATTGGCATTATATAATTCTTTCCAACCATATAAGTATACGAGCTTTTGAAGTATCCGTACTATGTGTGCAAAATATTGTGCAGTATCAGCTGGTACTGTTCCTAACATAGCCAGTCCACCAGGAATTCCAGCTGCAGTAGAAATAAGAGATACTTTTTTAGTCTCATGACTTATACATGATTTAGCTATTTTTTCGATTTGATCAATCGTAATTCCAGCATAAGCTGGATTTTTCTCAATTGCTAAATTAACAATGTCAGAATTAAAATGCTTAGATAATTCTTTTCTTAAGAATTCCGTTCTGTTAATTTGTACACCAGGTAGACTTACTGCAGATTTTAGTATCATAAAAAACTTGTTTTCATTTGATACTACAATGTTGTTTTCCATATAGTTCCCCCTTGTATATTATTGTTAAATTATATCACAAACCATTAAAAACAGTATATTAAAAGTGATTTACTTAAGTCTATGTTAAACAGAATGTATTGTACTCATTATGTCAATATATTATATTGGTTATGTGATATAACATAACTGAATAAATATATCTTAGGAGGTATTAATATAAAAGCAACATTTAATGACTTTATTCAAAAGGCCCCAAACTATAAGAAATTTAACGGTAACTCTGAGGCTATTCATATCTTTGAAAACATCCTTTCCGATGATGATAACATCATCGCAATGATCGACATTAGCGAAGCAGGAAAATCAGCACTATGTGCTTGCTTATCACAGGTTGAAAGCTATTATCAGAGCCAGTCATCTCCCATTTTTGATCTTACGGACAATTTTACAAAGCAAGCTCTTGGTACGATGGTTCGTGTTATCCTAGAACCTTTCGGATATCTCACAAAATCTCAAAAGGACATTCCTAAGGGCTTTAACGCCCAGTATGTCACCTCAGCTATGACCTATTCTAAAACTGGACCAGCAACTATGAAAGTTATTAGACGGATTGAAGAAATCTAATTATAGGATTAAGATCCCTCTACCATTATAAACGCCTTCTCTATTTTCATTTCTAATAGCTCTATCCAGAGCCATAACTAGCAACAGCAACATCGATTCGTTGGGTGCTTTTTTTCTTTGTCGGGTTTTATATTAACAGCTGTGTCTTTTTTTATACAGTAAAATAACCACAAGCAATGATGTGGTCCAAAGTATCAATAACGAGATGTACTATTAGGGTATACCTATATCAGTACATAATTTTGACTATTGAATGTTACTTATTTAGATACTTTCAATGACATATACATGTAATTAGTGTACTATTATATTTACACACCTTAAAAGTACAGTTATAATAGAGATATAAGTAAGTATTATTTATGGGGGATAATTAGATGATTTTTGGCTATGTTAGAGTATCCAGCAAGGAACAAAACCCAGATAGGCAGATTAGAGCTCTGAAAGACTTTGAAAAGAACTTGTCAGATAAGTATATCTATCTAGATAGAGAATCAGGTAAAGACTTTAATAGAGAAAAATATACTGAGCTTAAGAAATTGCTACGCAAGGACGATATATTGATAATTAAGGAACTTGATAGGCTTGGAAGGAATAAGTCCGCTATTAAAGAAGAACTCAATTATTACAAAGAAAACGGTATAAGGATAAAGATCCTCAACATCCCGACTACCTTGATTGATATTCCTCAGGACCAAGATTGGGTAATGGATATGATTAACAATATTCTTATTGAAGTTCTTGGTGCTATTGCTGAAGAGGAAAGAAATAAGATTAGAGGAAGACAAGCTGAAGGTATTGCTATTGCTAAAGAAAAAGGAAAATATCAAGGAAGAAAACCTAAAGAATTGCCTAAAGATTTTCCTAAGCTATATAAAAAGTGGAAAAATGGAAGTATTTCTGCCGTCGAGTTTACGAAACTTTTAGGATTTAAGAGCAGGAATAGTCTATATCAGAAAATTAGACAGTACGAAGCAACTTTAAATATTGGGAATATCTTTTAATATATAAGTAAGCTTCAAATAATGCAAATAATGGTTAAGATACATTTTTATAGTCATGTAATCACTGAAGTCATTGATAATAGTGCGCCCTATAGAATTTGAACCTACGACCAACTGATTCATTCATGTTCGTTTTAATCTATCACGCATTCTGTTAAAACGTATTTGTATCAATAGTTTATGTACCTATGTTTATTATTATTTACCTTTTTATTTTATTCAAGAAGGGTTAAAAAAGGGTTAAAATAATCAGTGTCAATTAAGTGCTTCTCATGCTCAAGGGTGTCATTATACAACCATTTTATTCCGACAACTTCTAAAAGATAAGTAATTGCGCCAATCAATGTCTAGATGTTAAATTAGTTCTTGATAAGTATGCGTTATTTAAAATCAGGAAAATTCCAATTACAATAGATGAAAATAATTTAGGGTACAATTTTTCAAGAGCTTTTTTTTAAAATTGTCATTGAAATATGGTCCAGTTTATAATATACGGAATAGGGTATTTTACTTTCAGAATAGTCTCACTATGGGTGGTTCTTTCGATAATAGTTTGATTTATTCATAGAGTGTTAAAGGAGCTTTTATGTCGTGTCGGTAAAAACCTATCATAGATTCCCGTCCTTATCCTTCTATGTAAGAACGACTATTGATCGAATCTTTAATAAAGCTATTCTTCACGCACCACGATTCCATCTCCTCACTTCCCACGGACTCAATTACAATTGAACCTGTATGATAGTATCTTTTAATTCTCTTCAGAATTCTATATAGTTCTGTCATTTTTCCTTCTCTCTTATGAATAAATGTAACTCGAGCAACCACCAATTGTGCTTTTTCACCTCCGTATCTCAGCATCAATTCGCATTCTTTATCTTCATATGTTCCTCTTATTGTTCCTCTTATTGTTCCTCTTACAAACAAAGATCCTGGTTGAGCATGGCATTTATGAAGGTGAAAGTTAGAATCCTCAGCAAATAATCCTACAATCTGAAAGAAAGGTTGAGGAAAAGTCTTCATGTTTATTGTATCAGTAAGAGAATTTTCATCGAAAAATTCGAATGAATAATTCAAGTTAGATCTCCATTCCATTGTAAATGCATTTTCTTTTTTCATATTTTCCTCCAAATATTTTTTTTAAATCTATATTATTTAACACAATTAACTTTTATATCTATTGGGCTTAATCAACATATACCATAAGCTTTTTTAAGCTCACTAAATGTAATTTCAATACCTACGGATTCAATTTTAATAAGATAGGAACTAATAATTTTAGTTTTCTTAAAACGAAAAAAATAGTACTCTATATCTTTTTATTTTCCTTTATATTTACCTTGTTTTTTTACGTTATTGATTCCTTGAGATTGTCTTTATCTCTTTCTATATTCTTCCTCGATTACACCAGAACTTCAATTATAATGTTATTTACAATTCCAAATATCCTTCTGAAATACCCATTAATGACAAGTATTCTTACCCTATTTCAATACTTCTTCATATAAAGCATTTATGATTAAATGACTCTCTTCCACCTTCTAAATGGTTTACAATATGCTTAATTATAGCTTTTTCAAAAACGCTAGAAAACGCTAGGAAAACGCTAGGGACGGGACGGGACCAGTGAAAAAGTCTTAATTATTAGTTTACAGAGGTAACTATTATATTTCAAAATAAGAAAGTGTTACTTTG
>MCHG01000377.1_pt1 | contig 14527 bp, 12 predicted proteins | sample 787351 | NCBI WGS metagenome assembly MCHG01 (sample SAMN05430296, study PRJNA330682) | permafrost metagenome | biome: Cold desert; feature: permafrost; material: soil; isolation source: enrichment culture inoculated with soil incubated with H2/CO2 at 20 degrees... ... | reverse complement strand
GAGAGAAGGTAGTGACAGAAAAAAATAAGGAATCCAGGCAACTCAATGCTTGTATTCCCTATTACTCGAAACTCGAGCTAGTAATGAAATGAGCTCATTTTTGGAGTATTAGACGACCTACATCTATGCTAAGCATTAAATATTAACCATTGAGTAAAGTATTTAGCCAAAAGCTAATCGGGAGAAGCTAACTTAATTTATGCAAAGTGCAAAAAAAATGTTATTATGGATAAACGGGTATCATAATAACTGCGCTACTGAAAGGAAAAAAATAATGGATCAAAGATTATACAAAAAAGATGAAATAATATATGTAACAATTGAAGATATGACAATAACTGGTGAAGGAGTAGGTAAAGATAATGGCTTTACTATATTTGTTGATGGAGCTCTACCAGGAGAAAAAGTAAAAGTCAAGATATCGAAAGTAAAAAAAAGTTATGCTATTGGATTGCTAGAAGAAATTATGGAGCAGAGCCCAAACAGAGTTGATCCTTTATGTACTTATTCTAAAACTTGTGGTGGATGCCAAATACAAAATATAGAGTACAAAGAACAGTTAAATAGCAAAAGAAAGATTGTTATTGATGCATTAGAGAGAATAGGGAATCTAAAAAGAATTGAAGAAAAAGTAGCCCCTACTTTAGGCATGGACAATCCGTACGAATATAGGAACAAAGCTCAATACAAGATTTCAACAGATGGGCAACTAGGATTTTACAAGAAGAAAAGCCATATAGTAATACCAGTAGATCAGTGTATGATTCAGAGTGAACAAAGTACAAATATCATGAAGTATATAAATAGATTTATTCAAAAGTATAAAGTATCTGTTTATAATGAAGAAACGCACAAGGGAATACTTAGAGGCATAGTGGAGCGAGTATCCCATGATAATAGTGAAGTGATGTTGATTTTTGTACTCAATGCAAAGAACTTTAAGTACAAGACCGAGCTAAGGTCGTACATGAAGGAACATGTACCTAATGTAGTTAGCATTTACTTTAACATGAACATGAACAAAACCAATGTGGTTTTATCAAGAGAAAATAAACTTGTATACGGAAAAGAAAAGATTTTAGACACTATTGGAGAGTTGAAATACGAAATATCTCCCTTATCGTTCTTCCAAGTAAACCCCTTGCAAACAAAGGTGTTGTACGACAAAGTGGTGGAATTTTCAGCCATTACAGGGGAGGAGACCGTCCTTGATTTGTACTGTGGCATTGGAACCATATCACTTTACCTTGCGGAGTATGCAAAGAAAGTCTATGGCGTAGAAATCGTACCAGAAGCCATTAAAGATGCCCAAGCAAACATGAAGTTAAACAATATAGAAAATACAGAGTTTATCCTAGGAAAATCAGAAGAAATAATGCCACAGTTACTAAAAGAAGGCATACAAGCTAATGTAGTAGTAGTAGACCCACCAAGAAAAGGCTGTGAAGAAAAATTATTAGATGCAATAATTGCCATGTCTCCAGAAAAAATTATCTACGTATCATGTAATCCCGCAACATTAGCTAGGGATTTAAAGGTATTAACTGGTGGTGGATATGAGGTAGAGAAAGTACAACCAATTGATATGTTTCCTCATACACCCCACGTAGAGGTAGTCGTTAAGCTAGAGAGAAAACACTGTTGAAAGCCTTGATCAGTTATTAATGAGAATATAACCGCCAACCTTAGTAATTAAAATAGCCTAGTAGGATTGGTGACTATTTGTATTTTTTATTATAAATGCAAAACTACTATATAATTAATGTAGAATATGGTCGATATATAGAATATAATAAAATTAAGAAATTAAGAAATTAAGAAATTAAGAAATTAAGAAATAAAGGATTAAAACTGTGGATTGCTCGCCGATTTGTACAGGTACCTTGTGTTAATGGGCGACTAAAAGGTTGAATTTATACCTATAACAGAGTATGCAAATAAACCTATCTACCCGACCCAAAAGCAGATTGGAGAGTAATGTCATATGAATAAGGAAAAATTCTATAAATCAATTATTGAACAATCTCCAGTGGGATATGCATATCACAAAATATTATGTGATGAATACGGAATCCCTTGTGATTATGAATTTATTGAAGTGAATAATGCCTATGAAGAATTAACAGGACTCTTGGGCTTAAATATACTTGGCAGAAAAATTAGCGAAGTATCACCAGATATCAGGGAAAGCGAATTTGACTGGATATATTTTTATGGGGATATTGCAATGAATGGGGGAACTAAAGAATTAGATCAGTTTTCTGAGGTTTCAAATAAATGGTATAGAATGAATGTCTATTCTCCAGAACAGGAGTATTTTGTAACGCAATTTACTGATATATCTAAAGAAAAAAGTCAATTAGAGGAGCTTAAAAATTTTTTTGAGGTAAATTTTGATTTATTATGTATTGCCGATATTGAAGGCAACTTTGTCAAGACCAATAAGGCATGGGAAACGATTCTGGGTTATTCTACTAATGAACTTGATAAAAGAAAGTTCCTTGAGTTCGTACATCCTGATGATCTTGAAGCTACACTAGAAGCGATAACAAAACTTGATGGACAAATGGAAGTGATTAACTTTGTTAATCGTTATCTTTGCTATGATGGTTCCTATCGCTGGATAGAGTGGCGTTGCCACCCCGAAGGAAAGTTGATTTACGCTGCCGCTAGAGATATCACTGAACGTAAACAGATGGAGGAGACGCTTCGTCAGAGCGAGGAGAAGTATCGTCAAATTACCGAGAATATTTTGGATGTTGTTTGGATTGCCGACCTAAACCTTAAAGCCACTTATATAAGTCCATCAGTAGAGAAGTTGATTGGAGAGTCCGTTAATGTACACTTGAATCGAACTATAGAGGAAAAGTTCTCCTCAGAATCTCTGAATAAAATTAATTTGATTTTATTAGAAGAATTAGAAAAAGAAAAAGACTCAGAGAGTGATAAGGATCGGACGTTGTTTATTGATGTAGAACAATACAGGGCAGATGGAACAACTATTTTGGTTAACATGCATGTATCGTTTTTACGAGATGAAAATGGAAAAGTCGTTGCTATTCAGGGTGTAACTCGAGATGTTACAGAACAAAAAAAATGGAAGAAGATTTGAAGCAGGAGCAACTGTTTACCCAAAAAATACTCGATAGCCTGCCTGGAATTTTTTATCTATACACCTATCCACAATTACGCCTTGTTCGATATAACAAGAATCATGAAACTCTACTGGGTTATGAACCTGGAGAAATAACTAACCGTCATATCATGGAATTCCATATCCCCGAAGCAAAGCAAGGGGTGAAGGATGTGGTAGATAATGTTATGCTAGCAGGCCAAAATATATTAGAATCTCCACTATTATCGAAAGATGGGAAGTATATCCCTTTTCTTATGACTGGAGTAAGTTTTGATACACCAGAACAACGCTATTTGATGGGGATCGGTGTAGATCTCACTGAGCGTAAGCAAATGGAAGAACATATATTTAATGAGAAGGAACAATTTAAAACCACCTTATTATCTGTTGGTGACGGGGTTATTTCCACCGATAACCGAGGAAATGTGCTGATAGTAAATAAAGTAGCTGAGGCACTTACTGGTTGGACTCAAAGTGAAGCCTTCGGTAAACCATTGGAACAAGTATTTAATATCATCAATGAATTCACTAGAGAAAAATGTGAGAATCCAGTATATAAAGTGTTATCCACTGGGAATATTATTGAGCTTGCCAATCATACTATCTTAGTTTCCAAGAATAACATTGAAAAACCTATTGAAGACAGTGCTGCACCAATAAAAGATGAGAAGGGAAACATCAATGGTGTGGTTTTGGTGTTTAGAGACTTTACTGAGAAAAAGCAAAAACAAGAGGAAATAGAATACTTAAGCTTTCATGATCAGCTAACTGGTCTATATAATCGGAGATTTTACGAAGAAGAGCTAAAGAGGCTTGATACTGAAAGAAACTTTCCGTTGACACTTGTTATGGGTGATGTAAATGGCTTAAAACTTATCAATGATTCTTTCGGTCATGTTATGGGAGATGAGCTTCTTAAAAAAGTAGCAGAAGTGATGACTAAGGGCTGCCGAGTTGATGATATTATTGCTAGACTTGGAGGGGACGAATTTGTTATTTTATTACCTAAAACAGATGTCCATAAAGCAGAGCAGATCATTAAACGTATCAATGAGCTATTATTAAAAGAAAAAATAGGGTCTATTCATATTTCTGTTTCTTTTGGATATGAAACTAAGAATAATGTGGAAGAAAATATTCAAGAGATATTCAAAAGTGTTGAGGATCATATGTATAGGCACAAGCTTTATGAAAGCTCCAGCATGAGTAGTAAAACAATAGACGTGATTATGAAGACGCTATATGAAAAAAGTAATAGAGAAATGTTGCATTCCATAAGGGTTAGTGATATTTGCGAGGCTATTGCAACCAATATGAAATTTGATAAGGATGATATCAACCAAATTAGAATAGCTGGGCTTATGCATGATATAGGAAAGATGGGAATTGATGAAAAGATTCTTAACAAGCCCCAAAAATTAAATCAAGAGGAATGGAAAGAAATTAGGAGACATCCTGAAATAGGGTTTCGGATATTAAGCTCTGCAAATGAATTCTCTGAAATTGCCGTTTATGTTCTTCAACATCATGAAAGATGGGATGGAAAGGGATATCCAAAAGGTCTTAAAGGTGAAGAAATTTCACTGCAAGCTAGGATTATTGCTGTTGCAGATGCCTATGATGCTATGACAAGTGATAGAATATATCGTAAAGCTTTATTAGAGGAAGATACATTAGCAGAATTGCAAAAAAATGCAGGTATTCAATTTGATCCAAAACTTGTTAGTTTATTTATTAAAAAAGTTATGGGGCAATTGATACGGTAGTGGGCCCCTCACCTTTCGTTCGCTACTTAATAATTAATTGTTCAATGTTTTTTCTACTTTGAGGCTCCTCCCTAAGCTTTAGATCGTTGGTTAGATCATTAATATTGCCGTATTTTCCTACCGCTACCACAGTAAGAATAGAATAGTCATCTGATAGTGCAAACAATTTACTTGCTTCATCTCGACTAAATCCACCCATTGCATGTGTGATCAAGCCTCTATTTTGTGCTTCCAAAGATAAATAGCCCCAAGCAGTACCTGCATCAAACATATGCCAGTAATTATCTTTTCCATTTTCCCTAAAAATTTTATTTGCTAATATTAAAATTAAAATAGGTGCTTTATTTGCCCATTGCTGATTACTCTCTGTTAGCGTACTTTGCATCTGTTGAAGCTCAAGAGGTTCTTTAATGATGATAAATTTCCAAGGCTGTTCATTAAAACAAGAAGGAGCAAAACTTGCAGCTTCTATTAGTGCAAAAACATCTTCATCGGAAATACTTTCACTGCTGAAGGCGCGCGGAGACCATCTTTCTTGTATCTCATCCATAATATCATATTGAGATTGCCTGTTTTTCATAATTAACTCCCTTACATTATATTATTTTAATCTGTTTTACTAATACACATATTTCATGCAAATTAAACAAGAAAATTATTGGAAAGAAGGTAAGTGCAGTGGAAATTATTGAGATAGAAAAAACATATCATTCCTTTAAAAAAAAGGAGTTTGAAGATTATTTTTCTGAGCGGGGTAAATGCAAGAGTCCAGGGTGTTACATAGGAGATGGTTGGGAGGTATCCTTGGGAGAAGAAAAGAAGAGATCTGTAGGACCTATGGAATTTGTCGCAGTGACTATCTATTTGAAGTTATCCACGGATATAGAAAAGGCGTTTATCACCCATCTAAGAGGGGCTTTTCTCAAGGGCGGAGGGTGAAAGACAATTAACAATTAAAAGTGAAAAATATATAATGTTGAAGAAGTTGTTTTTTTAGATGGAAGAATAAAAGGGTCGAGTATATGAATCTAATATAGCCTACCATTAATGTTATGGAAACCTTTCTAGTTGCGGTGGAGATGACAGTGGTTGCTAAACATGATAGAATAGTATGACTATCTTATTCTATCAAAAATCAATCAGAAATTGAGCAATCAATTCAGAAGTTTACCTTGAAAATATATAAGTATTATGTTATAGTATGAGTATAGTTAAACGAGCAATGGCGCTCATAATATCACCTTTTTAAATAATAGTGTTCTCAAGGTTATTTGAGTATGCTTTTTTTTGATAATTTTAATAGAAGAATGAACAAGCGAACATTAATTGAAGGAGGAATAAACAATATGGTTAACGTATCAGAAATTTTTGGCATGAATGTGTTCAGCGAAGCAGTAATGAAGGAAAGACTTCCTAAAGATACTTTTAAGAAATTGAGAAAAACAATTGACTTAGGGCAGGGATTATCACTTGAAGTAGCAGAAGTTGTAGCCAATGCGATGAAAGATTGGGCTGTTGAAAAAGGTGCAACACATTACAGTCACTGGTTCCAACCAATGACAGGTAGAACAGCTGAAAAGCATGACTCGTTCATTGAACCTACTGGTAATGGTAAAGTTATTATGGAATTTTCAGGAAAGCAATTAATTCAAGGTGAGCCAGATGCTTCTTCATTCCCCAATGGTGGTCTGAGAGCAACTTTCGAAGCAAGAGGCTATACAGCATGGGATGCTACTTCACCTGCATTTATAAAAGATGATACACTATACATACCAACAGCTTTCTGTTCGTATTCTGGAGAAGCTTTAGATAAGAAAACACCATTATTACGCTCAGTGGAAGCAGTTAACAAGCAAGCGCTTCGTATTTTGAGATTATTTGGTGATGAAGATACAAAAAAAGTTATTCCAACAGTTGGTCCTGAACAGGAGTACTTTATTATAGATAAAGGGTTATTCCAACAGAGAAAAGACCTTATCTTTACAGGAAGAACTTTATTTGGGGCACTACCTCCAAAAGGTCAAGAAATGGATGATCACTACTTTGGTACGCTCAAAGAGAGAGTTTCTGTTTTCATGAAGGAACTAGATGAAGAACTTTGGAAAATAGGTATCCTTTCAAAAACTAAGCATAACGAAGTGGCGCCTGCACAACATGAAATGGCACCGATCTTCTCAACTACAAATGTAGCAACAGATCATAACCAATTGGTTATGGATATATTAATAAAAGTTGCAAATCGTCATGATTTAGCTTGTCTGCTGCATGAAAAACCATTTGCAGGCATTAACGGTTCAGGTAAGCACAATAACTGGTCATTAAGTACAGACAAAATGAATTTACTAGAACCAGGAGTAACTCCTCATGAAAACGCACAGTTTTTAACATTTTTAGTTGCGACTATTGCAGCAGTTAACAAATATGCTCCTTTATTAAGATTATCTGCGGCATCACCTGGTAACGATCATCGACTGGGTGCCAACGAAGCGCCACCAGCGATTATCTCCATTTTCTTGGGAGAACAATTGACAGATATTATTAACCAAATTAAAGATGGTGCTTTAACCTCGTGTACAGCACAATCATATATGGATTTAGGCGTTCAAACATTACCTAAGTTCCCAAAAGACGTTACTGACCGTAATAGAACTTCACCTTTTGCTTTTACAGGAAATAAGTTTGAGTTTAGAATGGTTGGTTCTACAATGTCTATTTCTGGTCCAAATATTGTATTGAATACAATTGTTGCTGATGTATTAAATGACATAGCAGATGAACTTGAAACTGCGGAGGACTTTAAATGTACATTAAGCAAAGTTATTGAAAAATTAGTCAAAGAAAATAGTAGTGTTATCTTCGACGGTGACGGATATGATCCAAGCTGGGTTGAGGAAGCTGAAAAACGCGGTCTTCCAAACATAAAAACAACTGTTGAAGCAATTGAAATTTTCAACAAACCTGAATATATTAAGTTGTTTGAAAAGTTTGGTGTATTTACTGAAGCAGAAGTTCTTGCTCGTCAAGAAATTATGTTTGAAGATTATGCTAAAACGATTAATATCGAAGCGTTGACGACTATCCAAATTGCAAGAAGAGAAATTTTGCCAGCTGTTTTAGAATATGCTGGAAACGTAGCAACGTCTATTGCAAGTATCAAATCAATTATCGAAGATGCTGATGTATCTGCTCAAAGTGATCTTGTAGCTAAGATTAATAGCTTATATGCAGAGGCGAGTAAAGCAATAATTGCGTTAGAAGCGTCTATAGAAAAAGCAAATGGCATTGAAGAAATTTGCGAAAAAGCAAAATTCTGTAAATTTGAAATATTTGGATTAATGCAAGAATTACGTACACCATGTGATGCACTTGAAGAAATTGTTGCGGAAGAATTTTGGCCATTTCCAACATATGGCGACTTATTATTTACACTTTAATTAATACTAATGTAAAAAATTCATCAGAGTAACTAAATGTATAAATAATGAAATAGTACCCTATAGCGTAGAGTCTAAATGATCTATCCTATAGGGTATTTTTATAGCACTTGCTGGTGCCTAATTGATAAAAATAATCGATAAATTAGTGATGCTCAACATACGATTACAAAGTTAACCCCGTAGAAAATAAATAAGGGATTAAAAAACAACGAAAATATTTGGAAAAAAATTGATTAATATTATAAAATAAAAGGACAAGAGTTAATTGTTCAATAGATAAATATGGAGTTATTTAACAAGAAAAATTAATAAAATTTCATTGCGAAATCCTTGACAAATAAGCAAAATCTATATATAATTATGATGAAAATGATAATCAGTATCAAGTGGATATACATATACAATTAAGTTTATATTTTTTATATATTGATGTCAATATGAAGGGAATGATGAGTATGTTACTTTTTAATGCAAAAGCAGGTTATAAAGCGCAGGTAAAGACTATATCTGGTAATGATAAAATTTGCAATTTCCTTTTTTCTCTTGGGTGTAGTGAAGGTGAAGAAATTACGCTTATATCAGTATTAGCAGGTAATTATATCATCAATATTAAAGATAGTAGATACGCAATTGATAAAAAAATGGCAAAATCTATAGAACTAATGTAATTAAAAGCGGCATAGCCGCTTTTAATTAGAGTAACGATTGATAATGAGTATCAATATCGCACGTAACATGTATAATTACAAATAGGAGGTTTGATTATGAAAATCGCATTAGCAGGGAACCAAAACTCCGGAAAAACCACGTTATTTAATGCAATAACAGGTAAAACAGAGTATGTAGGAAACTGGCCAGGGGTAACAGTAGAAAAGAAAGAAGCAGATTTACGCCGTAAGTTTGAAAAAATCTTTTCAAATGGTAGAGTGGTAGATTTGCCAGGCGCATATTCCATTGCACCTTTCACAAGTGAAGAGGCAATCACACGAGACTTTGTAGTAGGAGAAAGTCCAGATGTAATCATTAATATTGTGGATGCTAACAGTTTAGAAAGAAGTTTGTTTTTTACAACTCAGTTATTAGAGCTAGGTATACCAGTAGTAATCGCTTTAAACAAGCAAGATACGGTTCGTCGTCACGGCAACAAGATTGATGTAGAAGGCCTATCAAAAACACTGCAATGCCCTATAGTTGAAACAATTGCTAATGATGGTGAAGGTCTAAAAGAATTAATGCAAACAGCAGCTAACCTAGCTAGTTCTAAAAAAATGCAAATGGCACCTAAGTTTAGTGAAAAAGGTACTGAAAATGAAAACAAAGCAAGACAACAATTTGTTAAAGGTATTGTTAATAAGCATTTTGTAAAACAACGTGACACAAGTAAAGTGACTACAAGTGATAAAGCTGATAGAATTGTAGCACATGCATTCTTTGGACTACCAATATTTGCGATTATTATGTGGTCTGTATATGCATTTTCTATTCAAGGACTAGGTGGATTTTTATCGGGATATTTAAATGATACCCTATTTGGCGAAGTTATACCTAATGCAGCCAATGGATATTTAGAACTTATTGGTGTACATCCATTATTACAATCACTTATTGTTGATGGCGCTATTGGTGGTGTAGGCGCTGTTATTGGTTTCTTACCCCTTATTATGATATTATTTTTCTGTTTAGGATTACTTGAAGATAGTGGTTATATGGCAAGAGTTGCTGTCTTAATGGATCGATATTTTAAAAAAATTGGTTTATCAGGCAAGTCAATAATTCCTATGATTGTAGGTTCTGGGTGTTCTATTCCAGGAGTTATGGCAACGAGAACTATTGAAGATGTTAATGAAAAACGTATGACTACAATATTAGCACCATTTATTCCGTGTGGAGCTAAGCTACCTATTATAGCTCTTTTTGCGGCAGTGTTCTTTCCCACCTCTACGTGGGTAGCCCCTAGTATGTATATTTTGGCATTTGCTATGATTGCTATTGGGGGACTACTTTTACAAAAAATATTTGTGTGGGAAAATACATCTTCATTTATTATGGAATTACCAGAGTATAAGATTCCAAGTTTAAAACATGCATTTAAACAAATGATGAAACAAGCAAAAGCATTTATTATTAAAGCATCAACGATTATTCTTGTTATGAACACACTTGTATGGATTATGCAAACATATAGTTGGAATTTTCAAGTTGTAGAAGATGCAGGAAATAGTATACTGGCTTCTGTTGGAGGACTTATCGCACCACTTCTAATTCCATTAGGCTTTGTAGGATGGCAATTAGCTGCAGCTGCGATCACTGGATTTATCGCCAAGGAGAATGTAGTAGCAACATTTGCAATAATATTAGTGGCCACATCAGAAGATGCACTACATATGCCAGGGGGGGTACTAACACAACTCTTTACACCAATTACGGCCTATGCATTTTTAGTCTTTAACTTATTTACGCCCCCTTGCTTTGCAGCAATCGGTGCAATGAACGCAGAGTTGGGTGATCGTAAATGGTTAGGAAAAGCGATTATGTTCCAATTAAGTGTTGGCTATTTAATGGCAATGATTATTACTCAAGTTGGTACAATTATATTCTATGGTGAATTGGCAGTAGGTTTTGTTCCTGCAATCATTGTAACCATTATATATGCAGTTGTGATTACTGTATTAATTAAAAAAGCAAACCGCAAAAAAATACAGACTCCAGTAATTGCTCAATAAGGAAGTGATATTATGTTATCAACGATTATTGTAGGTGTAATATTTTTAGGAATTGTTGGACTAGGTACATATAAATCTATAAAAGCCATGAAGAACAATTCTTGCCCTGGTTGCTCTGGTGGTTGCAGTGAGCAAACGAAGAAAAGTTGTGAAAGTTAAAAGAAATAATCAAAATATCATAGTATAGCAGTGATTTACATGTTCTGCTAAGAGTATTGAAAAAGTCTACTTCCTAAAAAAGAGTAGGCTTTTTTATTATATGCAATCTTTACTAGCTAGACTTGACCTGTGATCATACTCAACGTAATGTAGTGAATTCACTCAAAAGAGTGCATCGAATTGCTAATTAGCGACCTTCGGTAGGAGAGTTAGCTGACAAGTACCCTATTTATGGGTTGAGATTCTGCTAAATTAAACGTACTAAAAATTTGTATGAAAGAATAAATATAAATATTCTTCTATTTATATTTTTATAAGATATTCCTTTAAGGTTTGAATATTTTTGTAACATAATATATAAGCATAACTATCATAAAGTAAGAATGAGTAAAGTGGTGAAAACATGCGTATCTTACAGGTAAATCCTATTGAAGTAAAAAGCTTCACAAGGTGTTGTAACAATATAAAAAGAGATAGTATTTTGGTTGGTAATCGCGGTGATGATAATTATTACGTATCGGATTTAATTTTTGACCCTTTTTTATCAAATCAAAATGAAGTTGTGATCAAAGCTGTGTTAAAAATGTATTGCAAAACGGCCGACTCCTATTGTGGTATGAATATATATATCAATAATACAGATATACACTTACCCGTTTACGGTATAGGTAGTTATGAGTGGGATGTTACTCGTATTGTAAAAAAAGAAGGAGTGCACAACCTGGAATTATGTATTTATACAAAAGATAAAATATGCGGCTGCAGCATAAAACAATTTGAAACTTTAAATAGTAACATGAAGCCTGTATTAGAGTTAACTCTTTATGGGGCACAAAATCACGTGGATTTTGTTGAAGACTATACGTCAACTAATTCTATCCAATATTCTCATTGGATAGATTGTAGTTGTTTAAATAAATACTATTACTTTATTGAAAATTTAGGAAATAGCCAAGTAGAAATATTTATAGAAATTAGTCCAAATAAATTCTTAGTCTATCAAGACTCAGGACCTTTTCGTATTAAAGCCAATGGGGTATCATATCTTCAACCTATGAGAGAAAGTAGGTTCGTGCGTATCATATATAAAAATTTATTGTTAAACGAAGCGAATTTAATTAAAGTATGGTTTCAAGGAAAAAAATAAAAATTATGATCAAATTTGGTATGATAACATATTATGGACTAGGGGCTAACCTCAAAAATAATAATGGAGTGATTTAACAATGCCAGGAATGCCAATATTCCAAGACTCACCATCCCAATTAAAGGGTCAAATATATGTTTTAGATAGTACTACAGAAAACGTAGTACCATTACAAGTAGATAACACAGGAAATCTTGCTGTAAATGGTACGGTAGACTTAGCAACAGGAGCAGAAGTATTATTAGCAGCAGGTTCAGAAGTTGCATTAGCACCTGGAACAGAAGTAACATTACAAGCAGGAGCTGATCTCGATAATATAGCATCAGTAACATTGGTAACTGAAGTAGAAACAATAACAAATGATGTAAAAATAGTAAACGGTGCAACACCATTAAACGTAGGATTATCAACAGGAACAAGTGTAATCGGTAAAGTGGAAAGTGAACTTGTATTTACAGACGTAGACTCATTCGGAGCAGGGTCACCATTAACATCCAAAACGATAGCCATTGGAGCGACTGAAAATTCTTCTGTACAGGACATTTCACAAGAATCGTCATACGTTTGGTTTATAAAAAACACAGGGATAACTTCAGCAGATCAAGATATCACGTTAAAGGTTGAGTTAAGCCCTGATGGAACCAACTGGATAGAGGATACTGGATCAACTATAACAGTAGCACATGACAGCGCAAAAATGATTACAGTTACTAATTTTTTGAAAAACGTTCGATTCGTTATTACAGGTGGAGTTGCTGAAACAACAGTAATTTCTTGTTTCCAAGCACAACACTAGTTTAGTTTTAACTAAGGGGAACTGATTTAATTCAGTTCCCCTTAGTATTTTATATGGTTATTTATAGCTCACGGCAATTTACAGGAGGTCTTCTTACAACTTGCGCAAATAAAATTTGTAGATGATCTACAGATGGTTAAAGAATTAGGATACACCCTATAAACACAGGCAATTGGTGTTATATATCATTAGCAATTTTTTTAAGTTGATTTACCTGATCTTCTGTTCCAAGAACAACCATAGCGTCACCTATGTTTAATATCTCATCAAAGCTTGGGTTGAAAGCTAATTTTTCACCATCGAATTTTTTGATGGCTAAAACGATCAGACCAGTTTTTTCTGGAATTTTTACTTCTTTCAAAGTCTTGTTTACCATAGTTGAATTTTGGCAGATAATAACATCTTCTAAGTCTAAAATCACATCTCCAGCATGAGTGATTATGTCCAAAAAAGCAATAACAGTAGGTCTAAGCATTAGGGCTGCCATTCTACTTCCTCCTATTTCATTAGGAGAGATTGTATTGTTTGCACCTGCTTTTTTTAACTTTTCATCTGCGTTTTTATTTATGGCTCGAGACACGATATACAGATCTTTATTCATTTCTCTTCCTGTTAAGACTGCATAGACATTTTCTGAATCCTTAGATAATGAACATATAAGACCCTTTGCATATTGTATTCTTGCTTTATCCAGTATGGATTCTAGCGTGGCATCTCCGTGAATAGCATAAATTTTATCTTCTATTAAGGCATTCACTTTATCCTCATCTTGATCTATTACAACAAAAGGGACAGTACTCCTTATAAATTGCTTTATAGCATTTTGTCCTGTTTGACCTGCACCACATATTATATAATGATCTTTTAGCTTTGTTATCTGAGATTCCATACGTCGCCTCCTCCAGGCATGTTTTAAATCTCCTTCTAAAAACGAAGAGACTATACTAGTAAATAAATATCCTACAGTACCTAAACTCAAAAAAATAAGAACTATGGAGAAAATCTTGGCTTTTGCATCCATAACAGCTACTTCGGTATACCCTACGGTTGATACGGTTATAACAGTCATATACAATGCGTCTATAACGCTAACATTTAATAAAAATTTATATCCTATTGTACCTATAAGAATTAAAGAAATGAACGTAATGACAACAAAATTAAATTTACGGTTACTTTCCATTGCTTCACCTTTTCGTTAGACTTAATATAATTATACCATGAAAAGGTAAAAGTATAATGTAAATAAATAGTATGGAATAATAAGAATTCTAGAAGAGCAGTACTGTTGGAGCTAATCTATTCTGACCAAAACCTGACGATCTATCTTGTCCAGAAATTGCTGATATTCATGTCAGATCAA
>MCHG01000376.1_pt1 | contig 14588 bp, 15 predicted proteins | sample 787351 | NCBI WGS metagenome assembly MCHG01 (sample SAMN05430296, study PRJNA330682) | permafrost metagenome | biome: Cold desert; feature: permafrost; material: soil; isolation source: enrichment culture inoculated with soil incubated with H2/CO2 at 20 degrees... ... | reverse complement strand
ATTTCAGAATCTGATCGTCAACGGAATAAAATTCCATGGTAAAGAGGCACCAAAAATTCATATTTCTGCAGAGAAAATAGCAAGCGAATGGGTATTTTCAGTAAGGGATAACGGGATTGGAATTGATCCACAATATTCAGAGAAAATCTTTGAAGTTTTTAAAAGGCTGCATAAAAAGGAAGAATATCCGGGAACAGGAATAGGACTTGCAATTTGTAAGAAAATTATAGAAAGACATGGTGGGCATATATGGGTAGAATCTGAACTGGGGAAAGGTTCAACTTTTTGTTTCACTTTACCAATAAACCCTGGAGAGTTTCAAAATCCAATTTCTAGTGCATCGATTCTCTGAGAAAATCACTAGATTTGGAACTGAGTCGATTTGAGTGCGCATCTATATATTTAAGAATACTTAAATTAATTTTATAGTATAATTGAAGTTAATATTTACGTTAACATTGGGGAAAAAGAATGGCTAGAGTCTTAGCTGGCGCACTAATAGGTGTGATCTGTACTGTTATTTTTTATTTCATTCCGGCTGTAAATGCCATAGCCCCTCTGCTAGGGGGTCTTTTAGATGGCTATTTATGCAGATGGTGGTTTTGAAGGAGGCCTTAAAACTGGAGTTTTAATGACTATATTCATGGTTACAGAATCATTCAATCCTTGAGGATTGACTCGACACTAGGACCTTATAGAACAAATATAATAATTATTTTCTACAGGTCCAGACCTTGATTAATCAGAAAGCAATTGAGGCACCTGAAGCAAAAAAAGTTAAGTACTGATGGAAAATATGGTAATTTCTGGAAGATATTAGTGGTTATCAGCGACAAACAAATGCTGAATATACCTTATAGATCAGAGCTTTCCGGTTGAATTATCAGGCATTTTAATCAGCAATCTGTATTAATGTATCCGTTCTTTTTATATGAGCCAACGCTGAATTACTAAATGATGTAACTTTTTGAACATTTTCAGAATTCACATTACCTTTTTTACTATCATCTGCAACTATAATCATATATTTACCTGCGGATTTACTATCTCCAAGAGCTAATACCCATTCTTTCTGAGCATCTTGATATTTAGCAGATAAATTATATTGGTCGTTCTCTTTTAGTGCTTTATCTGAATCATCAATGATATTTTGTCCAGTTATAGCAAGCGTGGTATAATCAGGAGTCTTTGTATCATTTAAGGTACCCACGTTTCCAAAATCGGTTTGTAATAACAATGAATTGTTATGAACGCTTTCTTTCCATGCAGTATCTTGAGCGGCACTCTGAGGGGCTTTTTTCTCGTTGTTTAATCCAGTACAACCCACAGCCAGCATTGAAGCCAGCAAAACAAACAAAATAATATACGTATATTTTTTCAAAAATTCACCTCGATAATTTCAGTTATACAATGAAATTTCCATTTGTCATCGATTATCGAATTTTATGCACAAAGTTCGAATATTATTTATAGTGATTTTCAACATAATTCTTTGATATATAGCATAAAAAATAACACTTTTTGACGTTTTGCACCTTAACCGAATACAAATGTATACTCATTTAACTTTTACAACATCCCATTATTGACTTTTCGGATAAACTCTTAGCTATCTCATCACCCTCCCAGATCCCAAAAGTATTATTTTCTGTAACCGTGCAGATCGCAAGATATCCCCAGCCTGGAACAATTGTTTTTGGCATCAACACTTTTCCTCCAAGTTTTTCAACTTTCAATAAGTACTCGTCCACTGAGTTGACACCTATATAATTCATAATTCTCTGGTCTGCCGATTGCCTTTTTCCCCGGTTTCCTCCTGGTCCAGGTTTTCCTTCAAGGTCTTCAGTATCCGTAAAGTAATACTCCATTGCTTCCATGGGTCTTTCAAACTTACGTCCGAAAAGTTTGGCGTAAAAACTCTTTACCCGCTCAGGATCATCTGCCTGGATATCAAAATGAACAGCTTTTGGCATTTTATTCCCCGTAAATAATGAGTTTTGAAGAATTTAATTTCTCAGCTCAACCTTGTAACTCTTAAGATAATCAAGTTTATTCAGACAGCTTGTTCGGGATGAAAACTAAGTCTGTTTTGAATTTTTGGATAGGTATTATATTTCTTTAAGGCCTTCCTGAAAATAGTATTGTATTCGCCACCTACGTTTTTCCATGTCATTTTTCTGCCAAAATCATATGCGCGCCTGCGCATATCTTTGCATTCTTTCGGATTTTCAATTAAGGATAAGAGAGCTTTTGTAAAACCGTTTGTGTCGTTAAAATCTACGAGTAATCCACGATTATCAGCAAGCATTTCTTTTGCGTACCAATAAGGAGTGGATATTATTCCTTTTCCCATACCCAAAGCATAGGTCAATGTACCACTTACGATTTGTTCTCTGGAAAGATAGGGCGATACATAGATATCACTAGCCATTATATAATTGCATAGCTCTTCTATTTCAACAAATTTATTATGAAATACTACATTGTTTTCAAGTCTGAGTTCGGTAACCATATTCTGAAGGTATTCTCTATACACTTCTCCTTGTGTCTTTTTAATTATAGGATGTGTAGCACCTAGTACCAGATAAACAAGGTTAGGATGCTTATTTACTACATCAGGGAGTGCTTTGAGCATACTTTCTATACCTTTGTTTTGACTCAATAAACCAAAAGTAAGGATAAGCGGTGATCCTTCGAGCTTCATCTTTCTTCTATACTTACTGCTACTGTTGAATGGATAATCAGGCATTCCATGGAAAATGATTTTTATTTTGTCTTCCGAAACGTCATAAACACCCTTTAGAATATCAACCGCAGTCTGGCTCATTACTATTAATTTTTCGGAGTGATCTATGAGTTTTTCAGTAGCTTTACGGTACGCAAGCTCTGGTTCCCGGATCAATGTATGCATGGTGGTTATTACAGGCTTATCTATTCCTGACAGAAGAGCGTAAATGTAATCGCCTGCGTCCCCCCCAAAAAGGCCGAATTCATGCTGAAGACACACGATATCAGCATCAGATTGGTTTATATAATCCGCAGCAAGGTAGTAATCATTGAGCTTGTCTCGGTCAATTTGAAAAACGACCTCTTCAGGATAATTGTAAGTTTCATAAGGATCGTTCACGGCAATAACTTTACAATTAATGCCCTCGTCAGAAACAGAATGTAAAAGGTCATGAGTAAATGTAGCAATTCCGCATTCTTTCGGCACGTAAGTTCCTATAAACAATACTTTCATTTGTTTATTCAATTAATACCACCTTAACTAACAGAATTTAATTCATTCCCCATTTTAGGACATAATACCAAATCTAGTGATGAACGTAAAATTAAAAATCACTGGATTTTGAAAGTGGTCACAATCTTTTGAACGTGATTATCCATTGATGCCAGAGATCTCGAATATTGAGTTTGATTGAAGGCTGAATTCTTCTTGAAAATTCAACTTTTCGATCCAAAAATGCAAAAATCACTAGATTTTGGAACTGGGTCCATTTAGCCTTAGCTTCTTTATAATGAATTTAAAAGAAAAGGTTAAATTATCCACATTCCCAACCCTGGAACAGATATCTGCAATTTTGGTCTTATCTGCTAGCGCTCATTTCCTATGACTTGGTCTTATCTGCTAGCGCTCATTTCCTATGACTGACAGACAAAACCAAATTTTTAGTTATCTATTTCACCCGTTTCAATTATCTATTTCACCCGTTTCAAAATAGAAACGCAACGATAGCAAGCACAACGAAAATTATTACAAACCACTTTGCAATTTCCATAGAGAAACCTGCAACTCCTCGTGCACCCAGTATAAATGCAACCAATGCTAATACCAGAAACAAGACTGCAAGTCCTATTAAATCCGCCATATTTCACTCCTCCAGTGATACTTAATTAATAAATCAACTATTTTTGGTTGTCTTGAAAATTTACTTATTTCACCTATCTGTTTGCCAGTAAGGTCTATACCCGTAGTAATTATATACGTTGTATAGCTCCTCGTGAGTGAGAGGCAATTTGTCCTTTTCAAAGCCTTCTGCCTTTTTCAGGACTTCCTTATCGACATTAAGGGAGATTATCATAGTGTTCTCATAGAGGCTCAATTCAATAGCTTTCCAAGGAACAGCAAACAATTTGTTGCCCATACCCAAGAATCCACCAAAAGAAAGCACTGCATAGGCTATTCTATCATTTTTTAAATCAATCATGAGGTCTTCGATCTTTCCGAGGTCCTCTTTAGCCTTATTGACAACATCGTGTCCCTTGAGCGTGCTTACGGATAAAAAATTTGGATTAGTCATATTTTCAACTCCCTATATTTCTGAATTCCTAAAGATTTCATTTTTAAGCCTGTACCCTCAGCACAGCTTCAAAATCCACATTCCGATGATTATTATTTTTATGATGTTACTCAAAACTAGAGACTTTTTATTATTTCCTGGGGTTTGATTAATAGTGGTCAACTACCACCAAAATCTATGCCAAATTTTGTCGACCCCAGGAAATATTGAAAAGCGTCTGACTTTTGATTATCACTGGTATATAGTATTCTAAGAATATGAACTGTAAAGAAGAATGGTTAAGAAATAGGTATTAATTGGAACTTAATTTTTTGAAGTCTAGTTTCTGATTAAATGCTCCAAAAATATTATTTTAATTTTAAAATAGACTTTATTTAATCTAATTTTGCATATAGTTATCAAATGTTAACATCATTCACAGCAATCTCTCATAAATACTACAATATTTCAACAAAGTTACATAAAATGTAAAAGAATATAAGTAAAAAATTAGTATTAATTATAAATAAATTTTTATATATTAACGATCTAAAAAAATATCTTTTATATTATTATTTTTAGTAACAATTTCTCATAGATTGTGTAATCTTTCCTTTATTTTTACTAAGTTTGCATATGAGCTTATGCACATTCTCGTTTAGTTTTCTATTTGCTCATCCTTTGTGTGCAGTTAGTCATAAATTCACTTTTGTATTTAACGCAATGATAATGACGGATGTGTTGCATTAATGTTTAATACAAACAAATATAAAAGAAGGATTAATGAAACCATTTGTTACACCAGTGATATACATAATATGTGGCGCTATTCTACTTTTCTGCATATATGTAATTTTCACAGGGCATTTAATATTCTCGTTTTTAGATCTTCCGCAAGTTATTGAGTCTTCTTCTCTTACAAATTCTTCGATGTATGAAAATGAATCTTCTGCAGCTAATACACTTAATGAGTCATACAAGTGGACACTTAGCACCATATTTCAAGGGCTTTCGGCGCTCTTAGGCATCGCTTTTGCTTTTTTGATTTATCAAATGAATATACTTGATATCAGTAAAGATAGATTATCTACAGGTTGGGGAAAGGGCTTGCTTGGAGGACCTCTTCCACCCCCTCCTATAAAATCTCACGCGGGAGTTAACAAAGCATTAAGTTCTTTAAACTTTAAGCTATATATACTACTGTTTTATTTCCTTATTACATCATTAATAACTTTAAGTGGGCTCACATTTCAAATATATTTTTACAACAACTTGTCTATAAAATACAACATTTTAATTTCATCTCTACTTCTTTCCATAGGGGTAATTTTATTATTTTTTGATTTGATATACCATATAACCACAAATTATAATCCATCACAGGACTTACGCACTTGAGGAACAAAATAAAGCACGACAAATCTGTCCTAACTATTTTGATACAGGATCCATCGCGAAATAGCTTAGGTGAGGTTTTGCCAAAATTAATAAAAATGTTTTAAAAGCAAAAAAATAGATAATAACTACTTATTTTTCCAAAAAATTGCATTTAGCGCCTCTAAATAACACTGCTAAATGCCGCCAAATATGGAGTATGGCTGTGAGAACTAATAATATCATATATGGTCAAAAAATTAGCATTTCAGGCTGTCTCAAAAGTAAACTCGATTCTACAATTGAGATAAAATATTCTATCATAAGGCCAATTTGTACCTGAATTCAGGAAAAATATCCAATCTCAATTTAAAGTCAATATTGCCCATTACCCAATTGTAGAAATGGTTTGAGTTTTGAGACAGCCTGATTTCGTAGGATTTTTCCTACAACCGGCATAAAAATATAAATATTGATTATGTGTTTAAAATACAACCGGGCTCTTCGTTTTTTGTGTGGATATCCTCATAAAAACCAACGTGGTCTTGGATTGAAAATCATCTTATATATAGAGAATGCCGAAGAGCCCACAAACAATGTTTTTTTTCGCTATTAAACGAATATTCTTGAAATCTGTTCCATAGCAGAGGCTGAACCTGGAAAATATGACCTTCTCGCTAAGTTGTCCACAAATTCCCTTAGTACATCGTGGTTTTCAGATTCATAAGGACTGCACAAGCTTTGCGTGTTAGTTGTCATTCTTTTTCCCATACAACTGACCCGATATGTTTTTTTGCATATATCACTCTTTCTTGCTCGTAGCCAATTGCTATAGGCTGTCTTAAAATTCAAACCAAGCACTTTATATATTTATAAATAAAGATCAGCAAATAGAAAAGCTAAATGAGAATATACATAAGCAAGATGTTTACATTCAAAGCTTAATAAAGTAGAATAGCAGGTTAAAAATTAAGCTGCTTCCGAAGAATACAGTAAATAAGAAGACCTGGTGGAAAATTTGATAATATACGGGACTTCTGTTTCTCTAGTCATCTAGAGATTCTTTATCTGATCAGCACTATTGAATCCTCTTTGATGTTGATTGTTAATTGCTCTGGTTCTGAAGTGAAAAAAGAATTGTCCCTGCCTATAAACCGTAGATCTGGGTAAAAGTATTATTCTAGTGTTTATATGTTAGTGGTTCGGTGTTTGCACAATGAAATGTCCCACTTGTGGAATTGAAAGCAGAACGGTAATTCAAGAAAATGAGAGGTTGTTTTATAAGGACATATATCTAAAAGATAGGCTAGCTCCAATGTATGTTCTCATTTTTAGTTTTATTTTTGATTCCGCTACCCGAATATCCAATAAAGTTGTTTTTGTGTTTATGATTTCGATGTTATTTTATTGGATGTTACTTTCAAAAGTTAGTTATTATTCTGCTTTTACTGTAATGGGCAAACGTGGTTTAGCGGCATTGAATGTTTGCGGGGTAATTGCTTCGTTAATTTTTAGTTATGCTGCAATTTTGTATGTGATTGGTCTTTTTGGTCAAGGTTATAGTGTAGGTTTCTTGTATTTTTGGTTTGGAGTTTTTGTTTTAGGTTCTATCATAGGTAAGTCATTGGTTTTTTCAGAGAGGAAATTAAAGGATTTTGGAAAGCTGTATAGGTTTTATTTAGGTAAGTCATTGATCTTGTAAACACTTGGGTGTGATGTATAGAATTTAAATGGGACCGTTTGTAGGTTAATCTTAGTATAATAGAGTATATTTCACAGGAATACGCTATGAGGAGCATGTTTGCTTGCCAGCTGCCTAAGAAGGGCGAGCAAATAGAAAAGCTAAATGAGAATATACATAAGCAAGCTGTTCACATTCAAAGCTTAATCAAGTAGAATAGCAGGTTAAACATTAAGCTACAACCATAGAATACGGAAAAAGTAAGCCATGGTGGAAGTTTTGGTAATATATGGGATTTCTGTTTCTTTGGTCGGGATTCCTCATCTGGTCAGGAATATTGAATCCTCTTCATTTGTCATCGGTTAACGAATTTTATGCACAACTTCGAATACCACGTGTAGTGATTTTCCGACTTGAATGTTGAGATTTTAGCATAAAAAATAACACTTTCATGCATTTTATCTCTTAACCGAATACAAATGGAATCCTCTTTGATGTTGATTGTTAATTGCTCTGGTTCTGAAGTGAAAAAAGAACTATGCCTGCCTAAAACCGTAGATCTGGATAAACGCGTTATTTGTAGAGTACTTATGATTTGTTGGTAGTTCGGTGTTGTACAATGAAATGTCCTACATGCGGGATGGAAAGCAGAGCGAAAATTGAAGAAAGGAAGCGGTTATTTGACAGGGATGTCAATCGAAAGTTTTTTCTAGTTATTACATGTTCTGCCGTTCTTAGATCTATTTTAGAGTACGAGGATCAAATATCCGATCAACTTAGTTATGTGTTTATGATTTCGGCTGTATTTTATATATTACTTCCAAAAGTTAGTTATTCTTCTGCTTCTACGATATCGGGTAAACTTGGTTCAGTGGCATTGAATGTGTGCGGGGTAATTTTTTCATTTGTTTTCAGTTATGCTGCTATTTTGTATATGATTGGTCTTCCAGATCCTGGTTATATTATTGGTTTCTTGTATTTTTGGTCAGGGGTTTTTGTTTTAGGTTCTATTATGAGTAAGTCATTGGTTTTGTAAATATTTGGGATGATGTCAGTTTTAAATGGGACTGTCTGTAGGGTTAGTTTTGGTGTCATAAAATGTATTCCTTCGTAATATGCGGTAAGAGTATGCCTGCTTGTCAGCTGCATGTTAAGAACCAACGATAGAAAAGCTAAATAGAATATGCACAAGCAAACAGTTCACATTCAATGTTTAATCCAGAGAACAGCAGGTTAAATATTAAGTTAGTGCCAGAGAATGCGGAAAATCAAAGTTATGGTGGCGCATCCCGTTGAAAGTACTGGATATGTTCGCGCCAGTGCTCTTGAAATAATGTAATTTCACCACGGTTCTCGAGGAAGTTTCCATCCCCGCAGCAAGCTGGGGTATTCTAATGAAATAAATGATCTTGTGAAATAGGGAATTGTGACAAAGACGATGTAAAATAAGCATAAAAGGTTTCTTCTGGATTTTCCAAAAAATCATACATCCTTAACTACCCTGAATCCAAGGCTGTTAAGCCTCTTATCCTGTGCCGCAAAAAGCCTTTCAGCTGACCTGCAGCATCCTGCGTTTCCGTTCCAGCCTCCGCCCCTTCTAATTCTCACTGGAATAGACACACTTGGAAAGAGACTTTCCCAGGCCCTGCCATCTGCCGGAGCGCCTTTGTAATTTATATGGTATTCGTCCTGAACCCATTCCCCTACGTTCCCGTACATATCATAAAGTCCCCAGGGATTTGGCTTTTTCAGGCCAACAGAATGAGTTTCAAGTCCGGAATTCTTAAGAAACCAGGCGTTTTCTGTGAGTTTCGATTCATCGTCGCCGAAGAAATAACTGGTTGCCGTTCCTGCCCTTGCTGCATACTCCCATTCGGCTTCTGTTGGGAGGCGGTAGAGGTAGTTATTTTCATCGGCTTTTTCCAGGGAGTTAAGTTTTCGGAGGAAGGCCTGAGATTCAACCCAGGAGATATTTTCAACAGGATTCTTTTCACCCTTGAAATATGAAGGATTATTCCCCATAACTTTTTGCCATTGCTTCTGTGTAACTGGATATCTGCCCAGGTAAAAAGGTTTTTTAATGCTTACTCTGTGCACAGGGCTCTCCCACAGTTTTCTGCGTTTTTCGCGTGATTGAGAGCCCATCTCAAATTCTCCGGCAGGGATCAAGATGAATTCCATTCCGATTGAATTACCTATTGAATTACACATTGAAACGCGGGCTGAATTCTCGATTGAGTTGTTGATTGAACTGCTAATTGACCTCCTGATTGGATCTTCAATTAAGTCTTCAGATAAAAGAGGCTCAATTTCGTCTGAGCCTTCGCATTCTTCGGGGAAATTTTTCTCTGGAGTCAGTGTTCTCACCATCTCAGTAAAAAATAATAAAAGGACATCATTTGAGGCCTTTATTTTTTTCTCTTCTGCTCTTGTCTACTATCCTTTCTTGGAATAACTAAAATCCGGTCGTTTCCTCAAGTTATTGAACAGGAACCTTAAACGTTAGTAATTCCTTTAAATCCTATAGGACTTACGCACTTGAAGTATAAAATCAAGCACATTCGGCGTTGTGACTGGCTTGGTGTTTTATACAGTTGGAGGTTTAATGCTATTGATTTCTCAGTTCAACTGCGTAAGTCCTATCCTATATGTGATCATTTATTCTTTCCGTTATGCTGGAATTATTTGGAACTTAAAAAATCGAAAAAAGATGAACTTATGATTTAGAAAGATACTTTCAAAGAGTAGAAATAAAATAATCCGTTAATGGAGATTTATAAAGCTTTTTTACGGAATTGGAGCTATAATTAAGCTTATTTTTAACTTAATTCAATTGATTTTTTTTCGGGTTTTAAAAAGTAAGTTTATATTTTAACTGATTAATCTCAGGGCCGTCAATTAGTAGATAGCCAACAAGATTAGAACAAAGTAGAATTTTCGCAATTAATTAAATTCACAGTGCATCTGTCGTTAAGAATGAATCGACAAACGAAAACCCCTCAAATTGTGTTAATTTAAGCAACAAAAAGGAGTTAAGAGAATGTTGAAACAACCCTTTGATAGAATAAAAAAGACCCTAATTATTTTTATGGCAGTCTTTTTTGTAGTAACGTTGACAGTTGCATCAGCAAGTACATGCGGTCAGAAAACAGCGCTAGCGACAAGTGTTAGCGACAATGGCTGTAGCGATAACAGCTGTAAAGACAACTGTAAAGACAACAGCTGTAGCGACAATGGCTGTAGCGACAACAACTGTAAAGACAACTGTAAAGACAATGGCTGCAGCGACAACAACTGTAAAGACAACTGTAAAGACAACTGTAAAGACAATGGCTGCAGCGACAACTGTAAAGACAACTGTTGTAAAGACAATGGCTGTAGTGACAACAACTGTAAAGACAACTGCTGTAAAGACAACAGTAATAGCGACAGCAACTGCAATAAAAACGTCACCCCTAGCGACAGCAACTGTAATAACAACGCTACCCCTAGCGACAGCAACTGTGATAAGACTGCCTCTGCTAGCGACAGCAAGAGTATAGACAATACCGTAACCGCTAGCGACAGCAACTGTGATAAGACTGCCACTGCTAGCGACAGCAAGAGTACAGACAGTACCGTCACTGCCAGCGACAGCAACTGTGATAAGACTGCCACTGCTAGCGACAGCAAGAGTACAGACAATACCGTAACCGCTAGCGACAGCAACTGTGATAAGACTGCCACTGCTAGCGACAGCAAAAGTACAGACAGTACCATAACCGCTAGCGACAGCAACTGTGATAAGACTGCCACTGCTAGCGACAGCAAAAGTACAGACAGTACCATAACCGCTAGCGACAGCAACTGTGATAAGACTGCCACTGCTAGCGACAGCAAAAGTACAGACAGTACCATAACCGCTAGCGACAGCAACTGTGATAAGACTGCCACTGCTAGCGACAGCAAGAGTACAGACAATACCGTAACCGCTAGCGACAGCAACTGTGATAAGACTGCCACTGCTAGCGACAGCAAGAGTATAGAAAACAGTGTTAGCGACGACAGCAACTGTGATAAGACTGCCACTGCTAGCGACAGCAAGAGTAAAGAAAACAGCGTTAGCGACGACAGCAACTGTGATAAGACTGCCACTGCTAGCGACAGCAAGAGTATAGAAAACAGTGTTAGCGACGACAGCAACTGTGATAAGACTGCCACTGCTAGCGACAGCAAGAGTAAAGAAAACAGCGTTAGCGACGACAGCAACTGTGATAAGACTGCCACTGCTAGCGACAGCAAGAGTATAGAAAACAGTGTTAGCGACGACAGCAACTGTGATAAGACTGCCACTGCTAGCGACAGCAAAAGTACAGACAGTACCGTAACCGCTAGCGACAGCAACTGTGATAAGACTGCCACTGCTAGCGACAGCAAGAGTATAGAAAACAGTGTTAGCGACGACAGCAACTGTGATAAGACTGCCACTGCTAGCGACAGCAAGAGTAAAGAAAACAGCGTTAGCGACGACAGCAACTGTGATAAGACTGCCACTGCTAGCGACAGCAAGAGTATAGAAAACAGTGTTAGCGACGACAGCAACTGTGATAAGACTGCCACTGCTAGCGACAGCAAGAGTAAAGAAAACAGCGTTAGCGACGATAGCGTTAGCGACATCAACTGTGAAGACAACAGCGCTAGAGACAGCAGCTTTAGAGACAACAGTGCTAGAGATAACAGCTTTAGCGACAGCAACTGTGAAGACGACAGTGCTAGAGATAACAGCTTTAGCGACAGCAACTGTGAAGACAGCAGCGCTAGAGACAACAGCGTTAGTGAGAAGTGAGAAAACCTTAACCATTGACTCTGAATCCTGTTTCTTGTGATGAAAGAAAAAGGATACAGAGTCAATCATATTTAACAGAACTTTCAGTACGCTGCCTATCTCTTAGGATTTTGACGAGTCCAGAAACCATTGAAAAAAGTAAGACTTTTTTTAAGGATAAGAGGTTCTCTTTTTTCTGAGCCTTTGAATCTTTCGGGGAAATTTCTCCCTATTATGTGTTATCACCACATCAGTAGGAATAATAAAAATATCTTTGAGATGTTTATTTTTTCTCTTTCTGATATCTTATCTGCTCTTTTATCTGCTGTCCTTTCTTTAGACTAACCAGAATCCTAAAGAATATAAATATATTAGAGATTAATTATATTCAAAAATAAAAAATTATTAAGGCTTTAGTATAAAGCAAGGGGACAGACCGTAAGTGAGAATGATGAAACAATCTCATATTAACCTGATATTTTCTTCAGACAAAAGAAGAGATCTTCTATTCCTTCTGAAGAAAGAACCGAGAGATGTGGATACAATTAAAGAACTACTTAAAGTAGACGCCGGTTCGATCCAGCCCCACATTAAGAAAATGAAAGATTACGATCTGATAACCGAGGAAAATAAAATCTACAGGTTATCCAAAAAAGGAGAAGTAATAGTCGAAAACATGCAACTTCTGCTTAATGTGGTTGAGGTCTTTGAAGAAAATGCTGAGTACTGGAAGACACACGATTTAAGTTCGATTCCAGATTTTCTGCTGGAGAGAATAGAAGAACTCGGGCATTTCGAACTGCTGGAACCTGGAGCTGAACACCTGGCTGAAACCCCAAAGGTACTCCTGGAAAATATGTTGACATCAAGAGAGATCATGACTTTTGTATCCTACTTTCATCCGGAATCTCCTTCAATCTATGCAAATCTTGCGGAAAAGGGAGCTGAAGTTAAGCTCTGCATGACAGAAAATGTTGCAAGACGCTTATTCTCGAGTTATAAGGACGAAGCAAAGAAGCTATGTAGAGGTAGAAACTCAAAGCTGTTTATTTTACGAAAAAATGTATCAATTCCCTCAGTCATTGTAACGGACCGATTTCTTGCATTCAAACTTTTTGAAACCGATGGTAAATTACGGGACCAGCTAGTTTTGTGTTTCGGGGAAGAAGCTTTATGCTGGGGAAAGGAGCTTTTCCATTATTGCATGGAAACGGCTGAACCTCTGAATGAAAAAGAATTCCTTTGAAACACTGAATCAAATCTATAACATTTCATTCTTTTTCTAGATTAACTTGGAATTTGACTTTGGAATACAATATACCATCTGAATTTTCAGCCCTTTACTTTCGGTCTCAGGCTCACCAGGCACATACTCAAATCCGTACCTGCACCCCATTTTTGCAGTTATTGCAGCTGCAAGCGCATCGAGGATATCATCTTTTGCAACTTCCTTTCGTCTGTACTCTGAGAGTGCAGCTTCGACGATTCCATCTGTAAACAGGCAAACGCTTCTAAGGGCTTTTATCCTTTCAGAAAAGCCGTATAGGCTTTTTTTCGAAGATATCATAGGAAAGCCTGTAAATGCCTGGAAACATATTTCAGGTGCTACTTCCTTTACTTTTTCTCTGAATATTTTGTTTTCAACAAGGAAACTGTCCACATCCCGAATTTTGGGGACTATATTCCAGGCCTGTTTCGAGATACGTTTTCCTGTAAGCTTTTCGTTGATCTCACAGGCTTTTTCATAGCTTTCCGCATAAACAGCTTCCCTGCAAGGTACGGGAAAGATACTGGACTTCCGGGCTTTCAGAGTTCTGCGTCCTCCAAGGTCGGAAAGCCTTTCTCCACTGCCTCCGGCTTTCAAGCCGATAGGGATATCGATCAGGACGAGGAACTCTGCTTGCTTATATTCCTTATTCAAGAAGTCAATAAGAGATGAAATTTTCGGGAAAAGCCCCACTTTCCACCTGCAGTCTTTTTCATTCTCCGTAACCAGAAAAACTGTAAACCAGCCTGCACGGCAGCCGTCAGCCCCGACAAAAACCTTTTTGCTCATACTTTCAGTTGGAGACGAATATTTAAAATATTTTTTCTTGCGGTACCTTGGACTGGAGGAATTAGAAAAAAGGAATTAGAAAAGAGGAATTAGAAAAGAGGAATTAGAAAAGATGTATGAATTGGTAGAAAATCAGAGACTAAAAAGAAGTCAGAATATATATAAAAATGAACAAATTAAATTTAAAGTCACTCAGATAGATCTTTAAAATTTATTGGTAAGCTGTTTTGACTTAAAAACGTACAACATATAGAAAAATATCCGTACTGGGATCCTACCCTTATTAGAGAGCGTCGTAAAAGTACAGAACTGTTAGATTTATAATAGAATGTTGCACTTTTCGTTTCTTTTCTATCCCAAATCAAATCACTTATATACGGTTAACACTTTCAT
>MCHG01000375.1_pt1 | contig 14623 bp, 18 predicted proteins | sample 787351 | NCBI WGS metagenome assembly MCHG01 (sample SAMN05430296, study PRJNA330682) | permafrost metagenome | biome: Cold desert; feature: permafrost; material: soil; isolation source: enrichment culture inoculated with soil incubated with H2/CO2 at 20 degrees... ... | reverse complement strand
CTCAATAATGTTATCAGTTTCTAATAATATCCATCTTCCTGTGTTAAACCCTTCTTTATAATAAAAATCTATTCCTTCTTCAGAACCTATTTTTAAAACCTCATCGGCAATAGCAACAGTCTGTCTTTCGTTGTTAGCACTACAAATTATAAAATAATCTGTTATCGAACTATTTTTAGAAACATTTAACACTTTAAAATTATAAGCCTTTTTGTTGTCGCAAGCTTTAAGTATCGTTTCTATATTTTTATGGTCTATATTTTTATTTTCTTTATTCATTCTCTCTCCTTTAAAAAGTTTAACGTTTTTAATGATTCATAATCAAGCTTTGCATTTCTCATTTTAACATATTCAATGGTACTTTCCAATGATTTTATTATTGCTTCATCAATATTTTTATATGCAATTATTCTAAGCTCATCTACTTTATCATATTTTCTTCTCGGCTCTATTTTATCTGCTATGAAAATTATCTTATCTAGCATAGTCATATTTTCTCTACCAGTTGTATGGTACCTTATAGCTTTTAGTATCTCCAAATCTTTAATATTAAATGTTTCTTTAGCAAACTCTGCACTTAATTTGGAATGTGTTAGATTATCCATCTCTCCTGTCATTTTCTTGCCACAATCATGAAGTAGACCTGCAACTTTTGCCTTTTTAACATCAACCCCATAATTAAGAGCAAGCTTTTCCGCTTCTTCCATTGTGCCTATACTGTGATTATACAAACTAGGATTAAATTCTTTAAGCTTAATCTTTATTTCATTTAAATCCATCGATTCTCCTATATAAATTATTTTTAATTATATATTGTTCAACACATTCAGGTAGCAAATATTTTGCAGATATTCCATTTGCAAATCTTTCTCTTATATCTGTAGAAGAAATTTGAAGCATAGGAACATTTAAAACCTCTATATCTGCATTTAATTCATTTTTAATTTCATTTATTTTCAATTCTAAATACTTCTTTTTAAGTCCTGGTCTTGATACAGCAATGAATTTACAAAGTTTTAATAGTTCCTTTGGCTCATACCACTTAGGTAAATCTATAATTGCATCTGTTCCTGTAATGAAATAAAATTCCGTGTTTAGATATATGCTATGAAATTCCTGAAGAGTATTTAATGTATAACTTTTCCCGAGATTCTTAATTTCAAAATCTGATACCATAAATTTATTATTAGACAGTGTAGCCAAATTAGTCATAAAAAATCTATCCCCAGAACTATCACTCATTCCTATTTTATGCGGTGGATTACCAGCAGGTACAAATATTATTTTATCTAAATTATAAATATTTAATACTTCGTTAGCAACTACCAAATGTCCTAAATGTATGGGGTCAAACGTACCTCCCATAATTCCAACCCTTTTTTTTGTCATTATAAGCTCCTGTTTTTATATGTTGCAAAAGTAAAAGAAATTATACCAATTATTATATAGCTTGTCAAATTCTCAATATATTCAATATTAACTAATAGTTTGCCTAATGAAACTCCCAATATTCCTGCAAAAATATATGGAAAATACTTCTTAACTTTACTGTTTTTAATTATGTTTATTCTTTCAATCAAGCTATCTCTTCCTTGATAATATCCATTCATATATCCTGCATATGATATACATAATATAATTAATGCTAATAAAATAATTGGAATTAAGGATATTATATAGTTCTTGTCCAAGCATAGCATTAAGGATATAGAAATAAATAATGGTGTTAATACCACCTGAGTGTATGAATCTCCAAGTCCTGCTGCAATACCCATCATTCCTTTTTTTATGAACAAAATATTATTTTCGTCATTGTTTTGTACAAACTTTTCCTCTAATGAAATAATATACCCGTGGATAGGAGTCCCTATATTTGGTTCTGTATTAAAGTGTTCACTATGCTTATGTATAGCATCAGCAATATCTATAGAATTATTATAAAGCTTTTTAAATATATTTTTCATGCTGTGAGCAAATGCCATTCCTTGAAGTCTTTCATAGCTATAGCAAGAATGAGAAAAATTCATCCAAATAAACCATGAATAAACTAAATCTTTTTTTAATATTACACTTTCGTTTTTTATTTTATTGTTATCAATAAAAAATAATTTTTTATTTGATATAATAATAATAATTAATGTTACTATAATAAAAACAACAAATGATTTTAAATTAAATATAATTGTTGTAATAATTGATAAAATAAAAATAAATATGCTTTTTTTATTATTTATTTTATATATAATATTCCAAGAAGATGCAAATACAAGAAAAAGTCCTGTCAATAATAATGCGTCTTTTATACTAAATATAAAGTGCTCAAATATAGTTATAAAAAGCATTGCTGCAAAGAATACTGATGTGCTCATCACATACAAAAGAAGCTGTGGAAGTAAGCCATCATAAAAACTAATATCAGCGAAATTTCTTTTTTTATATTCCACATATTTTTTTTCATACAGCTTAACAAATAAAGAATTAATTTGTAATCTATACTTCCAAATTAAAATACCTAAAAATCCAAATGGATATGCTGCTGCTGCTGCTTCAAGAGGAGAAAGTTTAAGTATAATCGCTAAAATCGCTGCGATCATTGCTGTCAAACATTGGTCTCCTTTAAATGAGCCACCTGTAGATACAAAGTCAATATATATTATATTTACAACAGCACCTACTGTCATACCCAAGAATGGATCTTTTAATATCAATCCAGTTAAAAAGCCTGCAATTACAGGCCTATATACTGTATAATAGCCCACTCCAAAAGAAAGAGCTGTACTGCTTGCCCAAAAATATAACACACTTAATAAAAAACAATCTGTAAAATTCATTTTAATCTTCCAATGTCAATGCTCTATCATTAGGAAGCATTTTTATTTCGATCTCTATTTGTTTTCTAGCTTTTTTTAATAAGCTAAGTTCATCTTCACTTAAATAAACAGAATTATAATATTTTTTCCTTACAATACTACTGCCAAGATTTCCAACATTAACTTTATTTAATTTTATATTTTGGTCTAGCAAATTTTTTATGTATTCTAAATTTTTTAATAATACAAGAACTCTCGACCCTTCATCTTCTTCTTTTAAATAATCTATTGCATCTAATACTGTAAATATATGAACTTTAACGTTATCTGGAGCAGCACTTTCTATTAATAAATTCATAAAATCATCATTAGCGTATTCATCATCAATTATAATTACTTCATTAGCTTTAAGATAAGGTATCCAAGATAAAACAACCTGCCCATGCAAAAGTCTATCATCTATCCTAGTTAATACTATATTTTTCATTAATCCTCCATCATTCTGCTAAGAATTTCTCATTAACAAATACAATGCTTTTCTTCCCATTTTTAATAATCTTCTCAGCTATTTCTTCTAAGCTGTATGTATCTCTGTTTATAGCTATATCTATAAATAAAGGAAAATTTATGCCGGTAATATGATAAAAGTTATTATTTTTCATTGTTCTAGATACTGCATTAAATGGGCTTCCGCCATACATATCAGTAAATACAATCAAATCATCTTTAGAAAGTCTTTCAACTGTTTCTTCAACTTTACCTAATAAATGTTCAAAGCTATCACCTTGGTTAAATGATATGGTTTCTGCATTTTCAATAGCTCCAATTATTAATTCTGAGCTTTTTAATAATTCCTTTCCGAAATTGCCATGTGTAACAAGTAAAATATTTATCATGATATCCTCTCCTATAATTAATTATAACATATTAATTTAATGATTACAGTTATATTTGCTTTATTGTCCATCCATTTTTCGTCAAGCAACTTACTTTCTCAAATCCAATTTTGCTTATTAATTCATACATTACGCTCAATTTGTAATTAATCCCTTCCGCAGTATGTGCATCTGAATTTATTAAAATCGGGATATCTTTTTCCTTAATCATTTTTAAAATAAATGTTGATGGATATTGTTCATCCGTATATCCTCTTGCCATTCCACCTGTGTTTATTTCTATAATCGATTTTGTTCGTTTTATCGTTTCTAAGCATTTTTCCACAGATAACATATACCAATCTTCATTTTCATTAAACAATACATTATTTTTATTATTCTTTTTTATCAAATCCAAGTGTCCTATTATTGGTGGTTGATATTTTTTAGCCATTTCAGATATTGAATTATAATAAGCTTCAACTGCATATTTTATATTTCCATTAAAGTTTTCAGTTATACCAGAAATAAGCTCGTTTATATTATAATCTACAGTCCACATTGTTCCATTCTTGAGCGAACCCAGATAATGAACTGAACCTATATAATAATCCAATGCTTTTATTAATGATAATGTTGACTCACTAAATCCTATCACTGGCAGATAATCAATCTCCATACCTAAAAAAACATCAATTTTATCTTTGTATTTTCCCTTTAAATACAATACTTCTTCAATATAATTATCCAAATCATATGTTTGAATATTCCAATCTGTTTTAAATGGTACAGGTCCATGAGTTGATATACCAATTGATTGAAAATCACTATTAATTGCTGATAATATCATATCCTCAGTATCGCATATTCCGTCACAATAATTTGTATGTGTATGTAAATTAGTTAATTGCATTGTTAATCTCCATATATATTCAATAAGTATATTGTAATAGATGTTAATAAATTAGTAAAGAAAGATTTCTGAAAATAATTCACCGATTGAGTGTTTAGTACGTATATTAATAATAGAAATTTCTTTACAATAAAATATTGGAGGATTGTATGATTTATTCAAATTATAGAAATATGCCTTATTATGATTCAATGCCTTTAAATTGTAATCAACAATATATGAATGACATGGTGACATATAGAAATCAAGATTTATATATGTCTAGAGCTATGCCCAATATGCCTATTATGCCCGTTATGCCTAATATGCCAATGAATATTGAAATGCCGTTTATACCTGATACTGAAATGCCAGACGGAAATATGCCTGCATTACCTATAATGCCTGGCAATGGAACAATGCCTGGCAACGGAACAATGCCCTTTATGCCAGTAGACGATAATATTTATCCTGAAATTCCAGGATTTCCTGAATTTCCTAGTTTTCCTGGATACCCTGGATACCCTGGATTCCCTGGATTCCCTGGATTAACACCTAGAATGCCTAATATGCCTACAACGCCTAGTATGCCAGCTGCGCCTACTCCTAGTTTGCCAAAAACACCTGGTATGCCAACTATGCCTGCAATGCCTCCTCAAAATGGTATGCCTAACATGCCGGGGATGCCCCAAAACCAATTGCCACAAATGAATTGTGAACAACTAAGAGAAATGATGAAGCGCATGAATTGTGATATGAACATGAATAATAATACTATTGAGAAAAGAACAATAAAGTAAATATAAGATATTAAATGTAATATTCAAGTGAATGAATTTATTCATCTGAATATTACATATTTTTTTCATTAATATAATAAGTCGAATTATGCAATATTTTATATATTTCCATGAAAATAAAGTTAAATTTCTTAATGTTCCAATTATTTAACAAAGTGTACATACAGTTTTTTTAACCTTCCTGCATATACTATATAACTCTGGGGGTGGTTTATTTGATAGAAAATGTTTTGCAGCTATTGTTTCCATTATCAATTTTTATTTTCGGATATATTACTAATGGTAGTTCGTTTCCACAACCTTTATGTAAGGAAGAAGAGGCCGAGTTTATAACAAAATCAAAGGAAGGTGACCTAGAAGCAAGAAACACTCTTATTGAAAGAAATCTTAGATTAGTAGCTCATGTAATTAAAAAATATAAGACAGTGGGAATTGATCAGGAGGATTTAATCTCAATAGGAACAATTGGCTTAATTAAGGCAGTTTCGTCATTTGATAATAGTAAAGGCATAAGACTTGCTACCTACGCTGCTAAATGTATAGATAATGAAGTGCTTATGACAATAAGAAGCGATAAAAAACTGAAAAAGGAAATTTCTCTTCAAGGACCTTTAGGTACAGATAAGGAAGGCAATAATATATATCTTATTGATATTATTAAGTATGAGGGAGAAGAGATAGTTGGAAGGCTAGATAAAGAAGAGAAAATCAAAGCTCTAGATGAAATTCTTGATAAAACCCTACAAAAAAGGGAAAAAGTTATAATCGAAATGCGCTACGGCATAAGAAATAAGGAGCATAAAACACAAAGAGAAATAGCTAAACTTTTAGGAATTTCTCGTTCTTATGTTTCAAGAATAGAAAAAAAAGCACTGAAAAAATTATACGATGCTTTGGTATCAAACGTAGGTACATAAAATAAAGCATAGGGTACGGTTTTGGTCCGTACTCTATGTTTTTTAATTTTTACTCTTCTATTTTCTTTCTTAAAATATAATTACTCTTTATATTTTCAGTTATTTCCATTTTAACAATCATTTGAGCATGAGGAGCAGTGTCAATCTTATTTCCCTTTTCATCATGCATGTTTTTTGCTATAATCTTAATGTGTTTTTTATTTGGTCCAAAACATTCCAGCTCATCACCTTCAGAGAACTTATTTCTTTGTTCAATAACAACTGTTTTTGTTTCTTCATCATAAGACCTTACTATACCTACTACATCGTACGTCCTGATATAGCTGCTTGATGTGTAAAGCTGGCCATTTTTGTAAGGGTTACCAAAGAAAAATCCGTATGAAAAATCTCTGTGAGATGATTTTTCAAGCTCTTCCTTCCAATACTTCGTATTTCTTTCGCTTTCAGGTTTTTCTAATTCATCCAATGCATTTCTATATGAACGGACCGCAATTGCAGTGTAATATTCGCTTTTATTTCTTCCTTCAATTTTTAAAGCCTTAATCCCTAAATCTTTAAATTTCTGAAGATGCTCAATCATACACATATCCTTTGAATTCATAATGAAAGTTCCTTCATCATTTTCTTCAATTGGATAATATTCACCAGGTCTTTTTTCTTCAACTAAATTATATTTCCATCGACAAGCTTGTGCACAGTCACCCTTATTAGAGAATCTTCCAGTCATGAAGCTTGATAATAAGCATCTTCCCGAATATGAAATGCACATTGCTCCATGTACAAAGGTTTCAAACTCTAAATCCTTTGGCGAATTTTTTACTATTTCCTCAATTTCTCCAAATGAAAGTTCACGTGCAAGAACAATTCGATTAACTCCTTGATTGTACCAGAAATTAGCCGTGTGATAGTTTGTTGTATTTGCTTGAGTCGACAAATGAATTCTCATATCAGGAATTGTTTGCTTAATTATATTAATAACTCCAGGGTCTGCTGCTATTATTGCATCTGCTCCTATTTTATAAAGATATTTTAAATAATCTTCTATACCTATTAAATCCTCATTATGAGGTACTATATTAACTGTTATATTTGATTTTTTTTCATGTTTGTGACAATACTCAATTCCTTGTTCTAAATCTTTTTCTGTAAAATTTTTGCCTCCTGCTCTCATACCCATCGACTTTCCGGCAAAATAAACTTCATCTGCACCATATTCAACTGCCATTATTAATTTTTCCATACTTCCTGCAGGTGCTAATAACTTTGGTAACATAATTTCTCCTTTTATTTAATTAATGTAACTGCCAATCCATCTCCTAGTGGAAGAACCGATGTTATATATCTATTATCATTTGAAATATATTGTAAAAAATTTCTAAGATTTCTTACTAATGTTTTCTTTCTTCTTACTACAAGCTCATCAGTTGCAATCATCCCTTGATAAAGTACATTATCAGATATAATAATTCCACCTGTCTTCATTTTAGTTGCGCATTTATCAAAAAACAACTTATAGTAGCTTTTTGCTGCATCAATAAAAGCAATATCAAATGTTCCTTCTATATTATCAAGTATTTCAGAGGCATCTCCAAAATGAACTTTTATATTATCTTCTAAATTAAAGCTTTTAATATTAATTAATGCTTCTTGGTAGAATTTCTCGCTTCTTTCCATTGTAACAACCTTACCTTGATTGTTCATAGAATTACTCATAAATATAGAAGAAAAACCAACATTGGTGCCCACCTCTATAATATTCTTTGCATTTAATTGATTTATTACAAGCTTTATAAATTGTGCTACTTCCTTATGAATAATTGGCAAACCTCTTGCTTCGCATTCTTCCCTGAAATTATCTAATTTTTCATTTTCTTCAGTTATTAGACTATTTATATACGTATCAATATACTCTCTATTTATATTATCCATTTTTCCCTCTCACAGTGTATTTCATCATAGAGCATCATGCAGTCACCTTATGGCATCGCGCAGTCTCGTTCACCAATTTATTTACTCTCTTCTTTCGCATAAATTGGGAACTCGTTGCGAATGACCTACCGCTATTTTTTTCTCCCTACGGTCGAAAAAATAGGGTTAGGGCATCTTAATTTAGATACTCATTTGCTGCATTTACATGTTCATCATAAGTCTTTGAAAAATAATGCGATCCGTCACCTTTTGCAACAAAATATAAATAATCCACATCAGCAGGCTCAAGAACTCCTATTATTGATAATCTACCTGGTGAATTTATTGGTGAAGGAGGCAGACCATCAATTACATATGTATTGAAAGGTGAATCAATTCCAATATCATCATATGTTAATCTTTCCTTCCATTCACCTTGTGCATAATTTACTGTTGCACAGGACTGTAGCCTCATATTAATATCAAGACGATTTAGAAATACTGCAGCAACTTCATCTCTTTCCCCATCAAGCAAAGCTTCCTTTTCAACTATACTAGCAAGATTTATTATTTCCTGAAAGCTTAGCTTAGAATTTTCCATTCTTGGCTTAATTTCATTTATATAAAAGTCATCAAATTGCTTTAATAATATTTTCACTATATCCTCTTCTGAAGCATTAATATAAACGTTGTAGGTATCCGGCATCAAGTAGCCTTGCAAGTTCTCTATATCGTTCTGCTTTAAAAATTCAAAATCATTTTTATACCTTTTTGCATCATTCATATTTTCAAGTAATATATCATAGCTTAAGTTAAGCTGTTTTGATATAGATAATGCTGCATCTTCAAGCGTCAAACCTTCTATAATTGTAATATTAGCTGTATTTACTGAAGAGCCACCTTTTATTAAAGTTTTAAGCAAATCATCTACATTCATATTTTTAGACAACACAAAGCTTCCTGCTTTAAGCTTAGAGTCGCTTTTTGTTTTTTCAGCATAATATTTAAAAACAAGAGTATTTTTAATTAAATTATTATTAAGTAATATTTCAGCAATATCATTTGTAGTACTTCCTGAAGGTATTTCCACTACAAATTTAGCATCGTCATTTCTGTCCATTGCTTTTAAATTTACGTTAATGTAATTATTTGCAAAAACATATGCAGCAAAAGCTACAGCTATTATCACAAAAACAGTAATTAGTTTTTTCATAAATTCCTCCAATTGATATCAAAATCCTTTAAATTATACAACTTTTACAAAATAATTACAATAAAAAAATACCTTTAGGTATACAATCGTCTTGTATTTCACAGGTTCTTTTTCAAGATACAAAAATAAATTTTTGAATCTATGCATAATATCCATTGTAAATGCCATAATAATAATGCTTATTACTTTCAAGAGAGGGTTGGTTCTATTGGACTTTCAAAATGGTAAAATCGAACATGAGTAACACTCCAAGAAATAAGATTACTGACGAATTTAGTGAAGTTATGAAAAGAGAAGGAAATTTACGATTTACTGAATTAAATGAAAAACTTGTGCCGGATTTAAATATTCTTTCAAAAAAAGAGAATGTAAAGATGGTGGAGAAAAGCATTGTAAATAATAAGCCATCTCAATTCAAACCTATATTAGGCGTAAACTTTCACATGATTAAAAAATAATTTAAAGTAATAAGCACATAAGCAGCCGGCGAAATATCGCCGGCTGCTTTCCTTTTAATCTTCTGATTTTACTTCAACAATTATTGGTAATATCATTGGATTTCTTTTTATTTTTTCATAAATAAAGCTGCTTAATGCATCCTTAATCATCATTTTAATGTTGTTCCACTCTTTTATATTTGAATCTTCACATTTAACAAGTGCTTTTTTTACAACTGCTTTGGATTCTTCAATTAAATCTATGTTTTCTCTAACATAAATAAACCCTCTAGATACTATTTCAGGACCTGAAAGTATCTTTCCCGTACCTTTCTCAGTTGCTAAAATAACTATAATTAAACCGTTTTCCGCCAAAAGCTTCCTGTCTCTTAAAACAATATTTCCGACATCTCCTACTCCAAGACCATCAACAAGTATATTTCCTGATGTTACTGTGCCATTTTTTACAATTGTTTTTGAAGTAAGTTCAATCACATCTCCATTTTTTCCTATAATAATATTTGCCGCAGGTACACCTAATTCTTGGGCAAGCATTGAATGTTGGACTAAATGTCTATATTCGCCGTGCACAGGTATGAAAAATTTCGGTTTTAACAAGGTAAGCATAAGCTTTAATTCTTCTTTTCTAGCATGACCTGAAACGTGAACCTGCGCCATAGCATCATAAAGTACAGTAGCTCCTTTTTCATAAAGCATGTTAATAACTCTTGAAACTGTTTTTTCATTCCCAGGTATTGGAGATGCAGAAATAATTACTAAATCTCCTGCTTTAATTTGTATTTTTTTATGATCATTGTTAGCCATGCGAGTAAGAGCTGACATTGGCTCTCCTTGACTACCTGTAGTCATTATAACAACTTCATTATCTTTTAAGCTTTTTAATTCATTTACATTAATTACAGCGCCTTCAGGGTAGTGCAAATATCCAAGTTCATGAGAAACTTTAACTGCATTTATCATACTTTTTCCTGATACAGCAACTTTTCTGTCATTTGCAACAGCCGCATTTATAACCTGCTGCAATCTATGGATGTTAGAAGCAAAAGATGCTACTATTATCCTAGATTCACAGTTTTTAAAAACTTCCATGAATTTGTGCCCAATTGTTTTTTCGGATTCGGTATATCCAGCTCTTTCTACATTTGTGCTATCAGACAAGGCCAACAATACACCTTTTCTTCCTAGCTCTGCTAATTTGCCTAGATCAATTACCTCATCGTTAATTGGCGTATAATCAATTTTAAAGTCACCAGTATGAACAATCATACCAATTGGAGTGTCAATTGCAAAGCTAACTGCATCTGGAATTGAATGATTGTTTCTGATAAAGGTTACTTTAAAGCAACCTAAATTTATAGTTGAACCTGCTTTGACGACATTTAGTTCTGCGTCATCAATTTTATGTTCTAACAATTTGTTTTCAACAAGACCTAATGTAAGCCTGGTTCCATAAACAGGGACCTTAATCTTTTTAAGTACATATGTTAGAGAACCAATATGATCTTCATGGCCATGTGTTAAGCATATGCCTTTAATTTTATCTTGATTTTTAATTAAATATGTTATATCTGGTATTACTAAATCAATACCTAACATTTCATCTTCCGGAAAAGCCAAACCACAGTCAACTACTATGATGTTTGTTCCATATTCAATGACTGTCATGTTCTTTCCTATTTCCCCTAGACCACCTAGAGGTATTATTTTAAGTTTCTGTTTCTTTTCTGTCGATTTCTTTTCTGTTACTTTCTTTTCTGTTACTTTATTTTCTGTTGCTGTTTCTGTTGCCATTTTCATTCTCCTTATTTCTGCATTGACAGCAGATTCCGGTGAACTTGACTACATGATTTAATATTTCAAAATTGTATTGTTTTTCAATAATTTCTTCCAATGAGTTCATTAAGTCTTCCTTGACCTCAATAATCTTGCCGCATTTTTTGCATAATAAATGATGATGTTGATGAACTTCAGTGTTATTCGTAGACAATATTTCATATCTTGAATAGCCATCATCAAAGTTATGTTTATACACTAGTCTAATTTCTTCAAATAGTTGAAGAGTTCTGTAAATGGTAGCTATTCCCATCCTAGGATTCTTGTTTTTTATAAGATCATAAATTTCCTCAGTACTTAAATGCTGGTCTTTGTTTTCTTTGAGTATATCATATACTAAGACTCTTTGAGTTGTAGTTTTATACCCATTATCACCAAGTGCTTTTATTAAGTAATCTGTTTCTTTCATATCCTCACCCCTAGATAGAAACTTGATTAAATTAAATTAAATTTAAATTAAATCATCTGCTATTCCTTCATAAATCTCCATTACTTCTTTAATTTCTTCCTCATCTTCAACCTTGACTAATATTCCATTACCATCTTCAGATTCTTCTACATAGTATATCATACCTTCATCAGAGTTAATTTCGTGAAGAACTGCATATAAGGTGTCATCAATATGAAAGGTTGCTTCCACAATAAGTCTTTCAGTTTTTCCATCTTCATTAATCAATTCTATAATATTTTCTTCCATATTAAGCTTAAACCCCTTATAATTTTTTTCGCTGCATATAACCTGACAAAATATGAACTGCGGCCAATTTGTCTATTACTTCTTTTCTTTTTTTTCTTTTAACATCGGCATCTATTAACATTCGTTCTGATATTGATGTGGTAAATCTTTCATCCTCAAAATCAATGGGCAAATCAATATGTTTTTTGATTTTTTCTATAAAGGCTAAAACTTTCTCACCTTGAATTCCTATTGTTCCATCAAGCATTTTAGGAATTCCTGAAACTATTTTAGTGACTTCATATTCTTCAATTATTTTTCTAAGCTCATTGATATCATTTTTAATATTCGTTCTTTTTATTGTAGTCACTCCTTGTGCAGTAATCATCAATAAATCACTGACAGCAACTCCAATTGTTTTGTCTCCCACATCAAGACCCATCAATCTTTCCATAAATACCTCATACAATTTTGATATAAAAATCCGTACATTCACCGGCGCAGTAACTGCATAAAACGCATTTATTCATATCAACGACACACTTGCCATCAATTATTAATAGTGCGTTTTGTTTGCATTTTTTTGCGCATTTTCCGCAACCAATGCACCACTCTTCTATTACGAGAGTTCGCTTTTGATTTCTAATTTTATTTTTTATATTAATATATAACTCATTGCCCTCTAAATAGCAAATATTTGCATCAATTTCTTCCTTGGTGCTCATACCCACTGCTATGGAGTCTATTTCACTGAAATTCATAGCAAAATCGAATGCTTCTTTTGCTTGATTAATCAGATGACCTCCTCCATAAATTTTCATTGCCATAATGAATTTTTTATATTCTTTTGCCTTTTTAATAGCTTCTATCATATCGTCGATGCTACCATCTTGTATTCCGATACCATTCATATTAAAAATAGGGAACATAAATTCAATTTCCTTAAATTCAATGCTATCCTTAACCGCTTGGACTCTATGTGTAGAAATACCAAAGTGTTTTATAACACCTTGTTCTTTATACTTCATTAATCGCAAAACAGCTTCGTAATGTCCCAAAAAATTATTTCCATTTTCTTGCTCATGCAGCATAAAAACATCCAAGTAATCTGTGTTTAATTCTTTCAAAGCTTTGTTAACACTATATTCAGCAGTATTTTTATCATATGCATAGCTTTTAGTAGCTAATGTTAGTTTATCCCGGTCTTTGTCTTTTATGAATTCTTTTAATATGTCATAGTTGTCATAAAGCTCTGCTGTATCAAAAAAATTTATTCCTTTATCATAAGCGTAATTCAATAAACTTACCTTGTTTTCAACATTGTCTGAGTTTTGTAAATTACTTAATGACAATGTTCCATAGCACAATCTTGACACATTTTGCTTTTCAAATAAATTAGTAAATATCATTTTTCCCAATCTTCTTTTGCATAATTAAAAATATAAATAGAGCAGTATATATAAATATACTGCATCTAGGTTTTTTAAAGGTCTATTACATCTAAATAAACATTTAATAGTTCTTCTAACAGTTCGTCTCTTTCAATTTTCCTTATTAAACTTCTTGCATTGTTGTGATTTGTAATATAAGTAGGATCTCCAGACAGTATATATCCAATGAGTTGGTTATTAGGATTGTATCCTTTTTCTTTCAGTGACTCATATACCTGAGATAAAATTTCCCTAGCTTCATTTAACGATTCTAATTTGTAATCAAACTTTGCAGTATTATTTACATTACCATCCATATAAACCACCCCTATACATCTTAAATATATTTTACTACAATTAATAATAAAAATCAACTATTTATTAAACAACTGCTTCACAGCTTCTATTGCTTCATCAATCTTTTCAGGATTCTTCCCTCCTGCTTGCGCAAAGTCAGGTCTTCCTCCTCCACCGCCACCGGCAGCTTTTGCTGCTTCTTTAACCATATTTCCAGCATTAATTCCCTTTTGAACCAAGTCCCTTGTTACTGCAGCTACAAAAAGAACTTTATCACCTAAATCAGAAGCTAATATAACTGCACAGCTTTCGTTTTTATCTTTTATTCTATCAGCAATATCTCTTAGGGAATTATCATCCTTATCTTTTAATTTCAATGCGAATAGTTTAACACTGTCAATTATCTCAAATTGATCTAATAATTGGTCTAAACTTTTTTTAAGAAGCTCATTGCTCAATTTTTGAATTTCTTTTTCCTTTTCCTTTACTTCTGATTTAGGAGATAAAGTTCTTT
>MCHG01000374.1_pt1 | contig 14674 bp, 14 predicted proteins | sample 787351 | NCBI WGS metagenome assembly MCHG01 (sample SAMN05430296, study PRJNA330682) | permafrost metagenome | biome: Cold desert; feature: permafrost; material: soil; isolation source: enrichment culture inoculated with soil incubated with H2/CO2 at 20 degrees... ... | reverse complement strand
CGGCGACGGTCTTGCCGGTGTGGCGACCCGGTGGCTGCGGCTGAACCCAGCCGCTGGCGAATGCCTGGTCGATGATCGACACTTCGACCTGCTTGATCGTCACGGCCGGCTGGTTGATGCTGAGCACGCAGGAGGATTCGCACGGTGCCGGGCAGAGTCGGCCGGTGAACTCGGGGAAGTTATTGGTCGAGTGCAGGCGTTCGATCGCCTGGCGCCCCTCGTCTCGCCAGACGAGGTCGTTCCACTCGGGGATCAGGTTGCCGAGCGGGCAGCCCTGGTGGCAGAACGGCACTCCACAGTCCATGCAGCGCCCGGCCTGGCGCTTCAGCACGCCCGCGTCCCCCTGCTCGTAGACCTCTTTCCAGTCCATCAGCCGCACCGACACGGGGCGCCGCGCGGGGAGCTCCCGCTCCGTGGTCTTGAGGAAACCCTTCGGGTCAGCCATTGGTTGCCTCCAAAATGCGGTTCCAGACCACGACGCCGTCAGGGTCGAGGCCCTCGTCGACGGCGCCTTGCCTGGTTTCCAGTACGGCCGCGTAGTCGCGCGGCAACACCTTGACGAAGGTCGACAGGGTGGTTTCGCTATCGGCCAGGAGCCGGCTTGCCAGCTCGGAGTCGGTCTGGTCGCGGTGCTGCTCGAGCAGGTCCCGGACGATTTCCCGGTCGGCGCTGCCGAGCGGGGTCAGCACGAGTTCGCCCGACTCAAGGGCCTCGCGGTTGACCAGCTCGGTGCGGAGACCGTGCACATACGCGGTCCCACCGGACATTCCCGCCCCGAGGTTGCGCCCGGTGCCGCCGAGGATGACGGCCAGGCCGCCGGTCATGTACTCGAGTGCATGGTCGCCCACACCCTCGACGACCGCGATGGCCCCGGAGTTGCGCACCAGGAACCGCTCCCCCACGATCCCGCGGATGAACATGCTGCCCTGGGTGGCGCCGTAACCGATGACGTTTCCGGCGATCACATTCTCCTCGGCCGGGAACGAGCTGGACCGGTCGGGGCGCACGACGATCTGGCCTCCGGAGAGCCCCTTGCCGACGTAGTCGTTCGAGTCGCCCTCGAGCCGGAGTGTGATGCCGCTGGGCAGGAAGGCGCCGAAGGACTGGCCGGCCGATCCGGTCAGGGTGACTTCGATGGATCCGGCCGGGAGCCCGTTCTCGCCATGGCGAAGGGTGACCTCGTGGCCGAGCATGGTTCCGACCGCGCGTTCGGTGTTGCGGATGGGGAGCGCGATCTGCACGTTCCCGCCGTGCTCGAGCACGCTCGCGCTGCGGCGGATCAGCTCGTTGTCGAAGTGCAGGTCCAGCTCGTGTTCCTGCGGCCGGCCGTACTGCCGCGGCTCGGAGTCGGGGAAGTCAGGACCGACCAGGATCGGCGCCAGGTCGAGCCCCGACGCCTTCCAGTGCCGCACCGCGCCGTTCATGTCGAGCAGCTCGCGGCGGCCGACGGCCTCCTCGAGGCTGCGGAACCCGAGCTCGGCCAGGTACTCCCGCACCTCCTGCGCGATGAACTCGAAGAAGTTCACGACGTGGTCGGCCTTGCCGGTGAAACGCGCCCGCAGTTCGGGGTTCTGGGTTGCGACGCCCACCGGGCAGGTGTCGAGGTGGCAGACCCGCATCATGATGCACCCCTCGACCACGAGGGGCGCGGTGGCGAAACCGAACTCCTCGGCGCCGAGCAGCGCGCCGATGATGACATCCCGGCCGGTCTTCAGCTGGCCGTCAACCTGCAGCACGACCCGGTCGCGCATGCCGTTGAGCATGAGCGTCTGCTGGGTTTCGGCCAGGCCCAGTTCCCAGGGCGTCCCGGCGTGTTTGAGCGAGTTGAGCGGGCTGGCCCCTGTCCCCCCGTCGTGGCCCGATACGAGGATGACGTCGGAGAGCGCCTTCGCGACCCCGGCGGCGACCGCGCCGATACCGGACTGGCTGACCAGCTTGGTGTGGATCCGGGCCTTCGGGTTGGCTCGTTTGAGGTCGAAGATGAGCTGTTTGAGGTCTTCGATCGAGTAGATATCGTGGTGCGGCGGCGGCGAGATCAGGCCGACCCCGGCCGTGGCGTGCCGGGTGCGGGCGATCCACGGGTACACCTTGGTCGGCGGCAGCTGGCCGCCCTCGCCGGGCTTGGCTCCCTGCGCGAGCTTGATCTGGATGTCGTCGGCGTGGGTCAGGTACATGCTCGTGACGCCGAACCGGCCTGAGGCCACCTGCTTCACGGCGCTGCGGCGCTCGGGGTCGAGCAGGCGGTCGAGGTCTTCGCCGCCCTCACCGGTGTTGGACTTGCCGCCCAGCCGGTTCATCGCGATCGCGAGGGTCTCGTGGGCTTCCTGGGAAATGGAGCCGTAGCTCATGGCGCCGGTGGAGAACCGTTTCACGATCGACTCGACCGACTCGACCTCGTCGAGCGGCACGGCCTGGCGCTGCCCGGTGTTCAGCGCGAACATCCCGCGCAGCGTCATCAGGCTCTCCGCCTGATCGTCGACGAGTTTCGTGTACTGGCGGAAGACGTCGTAGCGGCGCGTGCGGGTGGAGTGCTGCAGGCGGAAGATCGTCTCCGGGTTGAAGAGGTGCGGCGACCCGTCCCTGCGCCACTGGTATTCGCCGCCGGTCGACAAGCGCTCGTGCGCCGTCACGGCTGCGTCCGCCGGGTACGCCATGCCGTGCCGGCGGTCGTTCTCGGCCGCGATCACGTCGATGCCGACGCCGCCGAGCTTGCTCGTCGTGCCGGTGAAGTACTGGTCGACGAACGCCTGGCTCAGCCCGACCGCTTCGAAGGCCTGCGCGCCGGCGTAGGAGGAGACGGTGGAGATGCCCATCTTGGACATGATCTTGAGCACACCCTTGCCCAGCGCGGTGATCACGTTGCGCACGGCCTTCTCGGGCGTGACGGTGGTGATGAATCCGCTGCGAACGAGGTCTTCGCAGGTTTCCATGGCCAGGTAGGGATTGACCGCCGAGGCGCCGTAGCCGATCAGAAGCGCGACGTGGTGCACCTCGCGCACATCGCCCGCTTCAACGACGATGCCGACCTTCATCCGGTTCTGCGCGCGGATCAGGTGGTGGTGCACCCCGGCGATCATCAGCAGCGAGGGAATCGGGGCGAGATCCTTGGTCGAATCGCGGTCGGAGAGAACGATGAAGTGGGCGCCGTCCTCGATGGCCTCGTCGACCTCGTCGCACATCTCGGCAATTCGCGCGGACAGCGCGTCGGGGCCGTCCTCGAAGCGGTACAGCCCGCGGATGGTCGTCGTGGTCCGGCTCCCGGGCGAGGTGGCGATGTGCTGGATCTTGGCCAGCTCGTCGTTGTCGATCACCGGGAAATCGAGCACAACCTGCCGGGCGTGCTCCGGTCCGGCGGACAGGAGGTTGCGTTCCGGACCCAGTCCCAGCTTCAGGGAGGTGACGACGGCCTCGCGGATGGAGTCGAGTGGGGGGTTGGTCACCTGGGCGAACTGCTGGGTGAAGTAGTCGAAGAGCAGGCGCGGGCGTTCGCTCAGCACCGCGATGGGGGTATCGGAGCCCATCGCGCCGAGTGGTTCGGCGCCGGTGCGGGCCATCGGTGCGAGCAGGATCCGCACCTCTTCCTCGGTGTAGCCGAACGTGCGCTGCCGCCGTACGACGGATGCCGGCGGGTGCACGATGTGCTCCCGGTCGGGCAGGTCCTTGAGGTTGATCCGGCCGGCGTCCAGCCACTGGCCCCAGGGTTCGCTGGCGGCGAGTTCCGACTTGATCTCGTCGTCCTCGATCAGCCGTCCGGCCTCGGTGTCGACGAGGAACATCTTGCCCGGGCGCAGGCGCCCCTTGCGCACGATCCGGGCCGGATCGATGTCGAGCACGCCGATTTCGCTGGCGAGCACCACGAGGCCGTCATCCGTGATCAGGTACCGGCCGGGGCGCAGCCCGTTGCGGTCGAGGGTGGCGCCGACGAGGGAGCCGTCGGTGAACACGATCGCGGCGGGGCCGTCCCACGGCTCCATCGACATCGAGTGGTACTCGTAGAACGCGCGGCGTTCCTCGTCGAGGTCGGTCTGGTTCTCCCACGCCTCGGGCACCATCATCATCACGGCGTGCGGCAGCGAGCGGCCGGACAGGCTGAGAAGCTCGACGACTTCGTCGAAGGAGGCGGAGTCGCTGCCGCCCGGCGTGACGATCGGCAGCAGCGGTGCGAGGTCACCCAGCAGCTCGGATTGGAGCTGCGACTGGCGCGCACTCATCCAGTTGCGGTTGCCCTGCACGGTGTTGATCTCGCCGTTGTGGGCGATCATCCGGAACGGCTGGGCCAACGGCCACGACGGGAAGGTGTTGGTGGAGTAGCGGGAGTGCACGAGCGCGAGCTTCGAGACGAAGCGCGGGTCGGAGAGGTCCGGGTAGAAGGGCTCGAGCTGCAGCGTCGTGACCATCCCCTTGTAGACGAGCGTGCGGCAGGACAGGGAGGCGAAGTAGATCTCGAGTTCGCGTTCGGCGCGCTTCCGCAGTCGCACGGCCTGGCGGTCCAGATCGATGCCGCCGAGCGTTTCGCCGGACTCGGTCGTGCGGGCGCTCTGCACGTACAGCTGCTGGATTGCGGGCATCGCGGCGCGGGCCAGGAAGCCCACCTCGTTCGGGCGCACGGGGACCTCACGCCAGCCGAGGATGGTGAGGTTCTCCTCCTGGGCGATGCGGGCGATCTGGCGCTTGATGCTGCTGCGGAGCGTCGGGTCTGTGGGCAGGAAGACGTTGCCCACCGCGTAGCGGCCGGCCGGGGGCAGGGCGAAATCGGCGACCTCGCGCAGGAAGGCATCCGGGATCTGGGTGATGATGCCGGCTCCGTCACCGGTTCCGGCATCCGAGCCCACCGCTCCGCGGTGCTCGAGATTGCGGAGCGCGTCCAGCGCGAGGGTGATGATGTCGTGCCCGGCCGTGCCGCGCAGCGTTGCGACCATGGCGAGGCCGCAGGCGTCACGCTCCTCGGCAGGGTTGTACAGGCCCTGCGGCTCGGGCGGGCTGCCGAAGCGGGAAAAGGGTGATGTCTGGGCCATGGGACCGTCCTCACGAAGTAACTGGCAAGTAGGGACGACTTTGGCCCGTGGGAGGGTGAGACTTGCACGCCGGCCCGTCATACCGGGACCGGCCGTGGACCGCGTGGGTGGTTACCGGCCCTGGGGAGGCGAGTCGCGGGTGCTTGTGGCGGCGACGTCACCCGATTCGATCGGTTCGCCGGCTTCGTCGCCGTGATCCTCTGATTCAAAATCGTTGTCGTCAGATTCTACCTCAGCGTCCGGACGCTTCCATTCGCGCCCCGGAACATACACCGAGATCGGAACGCCGGTGTGACGGTGCCGCTGCACGAGGATGATGGCAATGCCGAGCACGACGGCGGCGATCGAGGCCCACACGTTCGTGCGGAGGCCGAGGATGATCTCGCTGGGGTCGACGCGAATGCTCTCGAACACGCTGCGGCCGGCGCCGTACCAGATGAGGTACACGCCGAAGGCCTTACCCCAGCGCAGGTTGATCCGGCGCTCGAGCAGGATGATGACGGCCACGCCGACCAGGTTCCAGATGATCTCGTAGAGGAAGGTGGGGTGGAACAGCGTCCCCGGCGGCAGACCGAGCGGGTAGGCGGCGTTGGTCGACTCGATCTCCAGCCCCCACGGCAGTGTGGTCGGCAGCCCGAACAACTCGTGGTTGAACCAGTTGCCGAGGCGCCCCATGGCCTGCGCGAGCAGCATGCCGGGCGCCACGGCGTCGAGGAACGACCAGAAGCGGATTCCGGACAGCCGGCAGCCGATGTACGCACCGACGGCGCCGCCGATCAGCGACCCGAAGATCGCGTTGCCGCCCTTCCAGATGGCGAACACGTCCCACAGGTTGGCGCCCTCGTAGAAGTAGTCGCCGGGGTGGGTGAGGACGTGGTAGATCCGGGCCCCGATGATGCCCAGCGGGACGGCCCAGAGGATGATGTCGAGCACGACGCCCGGCTCGCCGCCGCGCCTGGTCAGGCGCCTCGAGGTCAGTATGGTTGCGGCGATGATGCCGGCGAGGATGCACAGCGCGTAAGCGTGAATGCGGAACGGGCCGAGGTCGAAGAAGCTCCACTCGGGGCTCGGGATGCTCAGGGGCATAAACACTGGTGTACAGCCTTTCATCGTGGTGCATGCGTCACTCGGCGGCGGATTCGCGTCCGCCTCGATCAATTCAGCCTAGTTGGCGGGCCGGATGTCCTGTGTTGCGGATGTCCTGTGTTCCGGCGGCGAGTCGCTTCGCGAGTGCGGCGACGGCGTCGACTCCCCCGTCGGACAGCGCCTTCACCAGGGCGGAACCCACGATTGCGCCGTCGGCGTAGCCGAGGATCTCGCGCACCTGTTCCGGCGTGGAGATGCCGACTCCGACGCAGGTGCTGGTCGAACCGGCCGCGTGCAGCCGGTCGACGAGGATGCGTGCGGCAGCGTCGACATCGGCCCTGGCGCCGGTGATCCCCATGGTGGAGACGGCGTAGACGAACCCGCGGCTCGCGGCGACGGCCTGGGCGAGCCGGGCGTCGGAGGACGACGGTGCGGCCAGGAAGACCCGGTCCAGGCCGGTTCGTTCGCTGGCGGCCATCCACTCGGCTGCTTCGTCGGGGATGAGGTCCGGGGTGATCAGGCCGGCGCCGCCGGCGGCGAGCAGGTCGTCCGCGAACCGGTCGACGCCGTACTGCAGCACGGGGTTCCAGTAGGTCATCACGAGCACGGGCGCGTCGACCTGCGCGGTGATGGCCTTGACGGCCTCGAAGCCGTGGCGCAACCGGAATCCGCCCGCCAGCGCCTGCTGGGTCGCGGCCTGGATGACCGGGCCGTCCATGACCGGGTCGGAGTAGGGCAGTCCGAGTTCGAGGATGTCGACGCCGCTATTGACGATGGCCACGGCGGCGTCGATGCTCTCGCGCAGGCTCGGGAATCCGACCGGCAGGTACCCGATCAGGGCGCCGCTGCCCGCCTCGCGGCGGAGGGCGATGGTCTTCTCGACGCCGCCTGTGCCGGTGCTGCCTGTGCCTGTGCCTGTGCCGCTCATGACTGTGCCGCCTCTGCGTCGAGCAGGTCGAAGTACCGGCCGGCGGTCTCCATGTCCTTGTCGCCGCGGCCGCTGAGGTTGACGAGAATGGTCGCGTCCGGGCCGAGTTCACGGCCGAGCTCGAGCGTGCCGGCGAGGGCGTGGGCAGATTCGATCGCGGGGATGATTCCCTCCGTGCGGCTGAGCAGGCGGAGGGCGTCCATGGCCTGGGCGTCGGTGACGGGCAGGTACGAGGCGCGGCCGATGGACGCCAGCCAGGCGTGCTCCGGCCCGACGCCCGGGTAGTCGAGGCCGGCGGAGATGGAGTGCGACTCGATGGTCTGGCCGTCCGCGTCCTGCAGCATGAGGCTGCGCGCCCCGTGCAGCACACCCGGGCTGCCCTTGGTGATGGTGGCGGCGTGACGGGGCGTGTCGACGCCCTACCCGGCCGCCTCATAACCGTAGAGGGCCACCTCGGCGTCGTCGAGGAAGGCGTGGAAGATGCCCATCGCGTTCGATCCGCCGCCGACGCACGCGGTGACGGCGTCGGGCAGGCGGCCGGTGAGGTCGAGGACCTGCTGGCGGGCCTCCTCGCCGATGATCTTCTGGAAATCCCGCACCATGGCCGGGAACGGGTGCGGCCCCGCGACGGTGCCGAAGATGTAGTTGGTGTTGCCGACGTTGGTCACCCAGTCGCGCATGGCGTCGTTGATGGCGTCCTTGAGGGTGCGGGAGCCGGATTTCACGGCGACGACCTCGGCGCCGAGGAGACGCATCCGGGCCACGTTCAGGGCCTGGCGCTGGGTGTCGACCTCGCCCATGTACACGACGCAGTCCAGGCCGAACAGGGCGGCGGCGGTGGCCGTGGCCACGCCGTGCTGGCCGGCGCCGGTTTCGGCGATCACCCGGGTCTTGCCGATCCGCTTGGTGAGCAGCGCCTGGCCGAGCACGTTGTTGATCTTGTGCGAGCCGGTGTGGTTGAGATCCTCCCGCTTGAGGATGACGCGGGCGCCGCCGGCGTGGGCGGCGAACCGCGGCACCTCCGTGATGATCGAGGGCCGGCCGGTGTAGGTGCGGTGCAGTTCCATCAGCTCCGCGGAGAAGGCGGGATCCTCGCGGGCGAGGGCGTATTCGGCGCTGAGCTCGTCGAGGGCGGCCATGAGCGATTCGGGCACCCAGCGGCCGCCGAACTCGCCGAAGTAGGGGCCGGATTCTGTGCGTAGAGACATGTCTTAAACCGCCAAAAACTCGGTGAGGGTACGGATGGGGTCGTTCGTGACGAGGGCCTCGCCGACGAGCACGACGTCGGCGCCGGCCGCGCGGTAATGGGCGACGTCGGCGGCCGTCTTGACCGCGGATTCAGCGACGCGCACGACGCCGGACGGGATGCGGTCGGCGAGCGTGCCGAACAGGTTCTGGTCGAGCTCGAACGTCGACAGGTCTCGGGCGTTCACCCCGACGAGGCTGGCTCCGATGTCGAGCGCCCGGTGCACCTCGTCGGCGCTGTGCGTTTCGACCAGCGCGGTCATGCCCAGTTCGCGCACGAGGTCATGCAGGGACTGAAGGGTTCCCTGGTCCAGCGCGGCGACGATGAGGAGCACGAGGTCGGCTCCGGCGGCCCTGGCCTCGAAGACCTGGTACGGGTCACCGATGAAGTCCTTGCGCAGCACGGGGATGCTCACGGCGGCCCGCACCTGCTCCAGGTCATTCAGGGACCCCATGAACCGCCGGCCTTCGGTGAGCACGCTGATGGCGCTGGCCCCGCCGAACTCGTAGGACACGGCGAGAGCGGCCGGATCGGGGATCTCGGCGAGCCGGCCCCTGGAGGGGCTGGCGCGCTTCACCTCGGCGATGATCTTGACGCGGTCGGCCGGCGCGAGGGCGGACAGGGCGTCTATCGCCGGGGCGCGGACGAGAGCCGCCGCCTCGACCGCGGCATACGGCCGGACGACCCGGCGCGCTTCGGCGTCGGCGACGGCACCGGCAAGGAGCTCGCTCAGCACTCGGTCAATGACTCTCTGGCGCGGACCTGGAACCGCCGACGCCGTAGCCGACCTTCGCCATGACCCAGCCGACGACGGCGCCGACGAGCAGGAGGCCGGCGGAGGCCCAGACGAGCCAGGCCAGGTCGAGGAAGAACGCGACGGTCCCGATGGTGAAAGCGAGAAGCATAATCGTGACGGCGGTCCACGCCGCCGTCGAATGGCCGTGACCGGGGTCCGACTCGAAGCTCATGGTTCTCCTCTTATGCGTTGATATTGGGGTGGTGCTTTCGTGCCCTGACGGGCGAAACAAGTCTAGCGGCCCAGCGCTTGCCGGGCGGTCAGCGGGACCGACCGGTGGTCGGGTCGTCGCCGCGGCTCAATTCGTCCCAGTCGTCGACGGCGTCGCGGGGCGGCGCCTCCGCGGTGTCGTCGGCGCCGGTCGGACGCACGGGCTCGAGCCGGACGCTCTGGTAGCGGGTCGTCGGGCCCGGCCAGCGGCGGGCCGTGACGACGATGCCGACACCGACCAGGGCCATGAAGACCCCCGAGGCCAGGGCAACGAACGGCCAGGCGGACACGGTCGGATCGACCAGTGCGACGACGATCGATTCCTTGCCGGAGATGCCCGTGGCATCCGTGACCGCCGCGGCGCTCGCCCCGGCGGGGTCGCGCAGTGCCAGGAAGGCGCCGAGGAAGACGGAGGCCCCGAGGAGCACCTCGAGCAGGCCGAGAACCACTCGGATGACCGGCCCGGCGATGGTGAGGGCGGCGCCCAGGGCGAGGCCGGCCAGGGCCAGCGCGGTCAGCGCCGGTGAGGCCGTCGTCCCGGTCACCTCGAGGCGTTCCTGGGCCGAGCCGCTCGTCCCGACGCCCGCCACGATCCAGACCTGGGTCCAGGAGAGGAGGGCGAGCCCGCTGGCGGCGAGCACGCCGAGGATGAGCCCGAGTTTCAGGCGCCGGCCGCCGGGCATCAGGACACCCGTTTCATCGCGTTGGCCACGGCGACCGCCCGGAGGGGCGCAGCGGCCTTGTTCTGTGATTCCTGGTACTCCGACGCCGGGTCGGAGTCGGCGACGAGGCCTCCGCCGGCCTGCACCCGGGCCACCCCGTCCATGATCAGGGCGGTGCGGATGGCGATGGCCAGGTCCGCGTCGCCGGCGAACCCGAAGTAGCCGACCACTCCCCCGTAGACGCCGCGCTGGGCGGGCTCGAGCGAGTCGATGATCTCCAGCGCGCGCGGCTTCGGAGCGCCGGACAGCGTGCCGGCCGGGAACGTCGCCCGGAAGACATCCAGGGCCGTCTTCGTCGGGAGCAGGTTGCCCTCCACCGACGACACGAGGTGCATGATGTGGCTGAAGCGCTCGACCCGCATGAACTCGGTCACCTCGACCGATCCGGGGGCACAGACCTTGAGCAGGTCGTTCCGGGCGAGGTCGACGAGCATGAGGTGCTCGGCACCCTCCTTCTCGTCGGCCGCGAGTTCGGCCTCGAGGTCGGCATCCTCCTCCGGCGTCGCCCCGCGCGGCTTGGATCCCGCGATGGGGTGCGTGAAGACGCGGTCGTTCTGCACCTTTACCAGCGCCTCCGGGGAGGAGCCGACGATCCAGTAGGGCTCGCCGGCGGGCGAGAGCATGCTGAGCAGGTACATGTACGGGCTCGGGTTGAGGCTGCGGAGCACCCGGTACACGTCGATCGGATGCGCGGTGCATTCCTGGTCGAACCGCTGCGAAATGACGACCTGGAACACGTCTCCGTCACGGATGTGCTGCTTCGCCGTGTCGACGGAGGCGAGGAAGTCGGCTCGTTCGGTGCGGTTCGTCGGGTTCGGCAGGGTGGTCAGGTCGACCTCGGCGAGCCAGGCCTCGTTCGGCCGGGCCAGCCGCGCCTGCAGCGCGTCGAGCCGGGCCTGGGCGCCGGCCCACAGCGAGGCTTCGGTCTCGTGGCCGTCGTTGAGCACGTTGGCGATCAGCTGGACCGTGCCGAACTTATGGTCGATCACGACGAGATCGGCCACGAAGCTGAAGGCCTGGCCCGGAACGTCGTAGTCGGCCGGTGGCTGGTCCGGCAGCCGTTCGATCTGGCGGATGGCCTCCCAGCCGATGAAGCCCACCAGGCCGCCGGTGAGTGGCGGGTGGCCCAGCAACCGCGGGGTCTGCCACCGTTCGTACAGGTGGGCGAGCGCGGCCAGCGGGCCGAGACCGGCCGCGTCGCCGAGGGCGCGCTCCTCCGACAGTCCGTAGTCGAGCCAGTGCGAGTCCTCGCCCTGCTGGGTGAGGACGCCGAACGAGGACACCCCGACGAAGGAGAACCGCGACCAGATGCCGCCCTGCTCGGCCGATTCGAGCAGGAAGCTGCCCGGTTTTCCGTCGGCCAGCTTGCGGAAGATGCCCACGGGCGTCTCGCCGTCGGCGAACAGCTCGCGCATAACCGGGATCACCCGGTGATCGGCCGTGAGCTCGGCGAATTCGGCGGGGGTGGTGGTGCCGGTGGGGCTCACTCCGCGGCCCCCGGCGACGGTGTTCCCGGCGACTGCGGGTCACCGACGAGCACCTCGAGGCCGCGACCGTCGAAGCAGGTGCGGGTGCCGGTGTGGCAGGCCACGCCGATCTGGTCGACCGTGACGAGGAGGGTGTCCGCATCGCAGTCGAGTGCGGCCGAGCGCACATACTGCGCGTGCCCGGACGTGTCACCCTTGCGCCAGTACTCCTGGCGGCTGCGGGACCAGAACGTGACCCGGCCCTCGGTGAGCGTGCGCCGCAGCGCCTCCCGGTCCATCCACCCGAGCATGAGCACCTCCAGCGTGTCCCACTGCTGGATCACGGCCGGCAGCAGGCCGTCGGAAGTGAAGGCGGCCTTCTCCAGTCCGGCCTCGATGCTCATCAGGGGGCTCATCAGCGCACCAGCATTCCGGCGTTCGCGAGCTCGCGCTTCACGTCGCCTATCGTGAGTTCACCGCTGTGGAACACGGATGCCGCGAGCACGGCGTCTGCGCCCGCGGTGATCGCGGGAGGGAAGTGTTCGAGCCGGCCGGCCCCGCCGGAGGCGATGAGCGGCACGGTGCTCAGCTCACGCATCAGCGTGATCAGTTCCAGGTCGAAGCCCTGCCGGGTGCCGTCGGCGTCCATCGAGTTCACCAGAAGCTCGCCGGCACCCAGGCCGATGGCGGTGCGGGCCCAGGCAAGGGCATCCAGGTCGGTCTCGGTGCGGCCGCCGTGGGTGGTGACGACGAAGCCGGATTCGGTGCGCTCGCTCCGTTTCACGTCCAGCGAAAGCACGAGCACCTGGGAACCGAACCGGTCGGCGATCTCGGCGATCAGCGCCGGACGGGCGATCGCGGCGCTGTTGATCCCGACCTTGTCGGCCCCGTTCGCCTGCAGGCGGGACACGTCCTCGACGCTGCGGATGCCGCCCCCGACAGTCAGCGGGATGAACACCTGCTCCGCCGTGGCGCGCACGACGTCGTAGGTGGTCGAGCGGTTGTCCACGGTCGCGGTCACGTCGAGGAAGGTGAGCTCGTCGGCGCCCTGCTCGTAGTACCGGCGGGCAAGCTCGACCGGGTCACCGGCATCCCGGAGGTTCTGGAAGTTGACGCCCTTGACGACGCGTCCGTTGGCCACGTCGAGGCACGGGATGACACGCACCGACAGGGTCATGTTCTGCGCTCCACAGTCATATTCTCCACCGGAACCCGCGTTACAGGCGTGCGTTGTGGATCGTGCTGACGAGGATCGCCCGGGCGCCGAGCTCGTACAGCGCGTCCATCACGTGGTTGGTGTCGACCCGCGGAATCATCACGCGAACGGCGACCCAGTCCGGGTCGCGCAGCGACGAGACCGTGGGCGACTCGATGCCGCTGGCCAGCCGGCAGGCCGCATCGAGCTTGTCGAGGGGAACGTCATAGTCCACGAGCACATACTGGCGGGCAACGAGCACGCCCTGCAGCCGGCGGAGCAGGGTCGCGACGCCCGGATTCTCGTTCTCGGAGCTGATCAGCACGGCGGTGGATTCGAGGATGACCGGGCCGAAGATTTCCAGGCCGGCCTTGCGCAGGGTCGAGCCGGTGGAGACGACGTCGGCGACGGCATCCGCGACACCGAGCTGCACGGCGGATTCGACGGCGCCGTCGAGGGTGACCAGGTCGACGCTGACGCCGTGGCCGGCCAGGAACTTCTCGACCAGGCCGGGGTAGCTCGTGGCGACGCGGAGCCCGGCCATGTCGGAGAGCCTGGTGAACCGGCCGGCGGGTCCGGCGAAGCGGAAGGTGGAGTCGCCGAAGTCGAGGCTGGCGATCTCCCGCGCCGGGGAGTGCGAGTCGAGCAGGAGGTCGCGGCCGGTGATTCCGACGTCCAGGGCACCGGAGCCGACATAGGTGGCAATGTCGCGCGGGCGGAGGTAGAAGAACTCGACCCCGTTGCGCGGGTCGGCGACCACGAGGTCGCGGGGGTCGCGGCGGCCGGTGTATCCGGCCTCGAGGAGCATCTGGGCGGCGGTTTCGGACAACGAGCCCTTGTTGGGCACGGCAATTCTCAGCATGTCAGTACTCTCTGTGCGCGCTTCCGCGCCGCGGCCTTCTGCGGCGGGGGGGGTGGTCGACGTCGTCATCGTGGGTGGCGGGATCCGGTCACTGGTGTCCGTGTCACAGATGTCGGTAGACGTCGGCCGGGGACAGACCCTTGGCCAGCATGAGAACCTGAAGGTGGTACAGAAGCTGCGAAATTTCTTCCGCGGTTTCATCGTCGCTCTGGTATTCGGCCGCCATCCAGACCTCGGCGGCTTCCTCGACGATCTTCTTGCCAATGGCATGGACGCCGGCATCCAGCTCGCGCACCGTCCCGGAGCCCTCTGGCCTGGTCAGTGCCTTGTCGCTGAGCTCAGCGAAGAGGTCGTCGAAAGTCTTCACCCTTACAGGTTACTCGTGCGCGTGGGTGTGTTCGTCCGCCGCGGCCCGCAGGCGGGCGATCTGCTCGGCCGGATCCCCGGCGTTGAAGACGCTGGAGCCGGCCACGAACGTATTGGCGCCGGCCTCGGCTGCGATCACGATGGTCTCCTCTGTGATGCCGCCGTCGACCTGCAGCCAGACGTCCAGGCCGCTGGAGCGCACGGCATCCGCGAGCCGGCTGAGCTTGGGCATCGTCGACGCCATGAAGCTCTGGCCGCCGAAGCCCGGCTCGACGGTCATCACGAGCACCTGGTCGAATTCAGGCAGCAGCTCGAGGTAGGGCTCCACGTCCGTTCCCGGCTTCAGGGCGATCCCGGCGCGCGCGCCGATCGAGCGCAGCCGCCGGGCGAGGGCGACCGGATCGGGGCTCGCTTCGGCGTGGAAGGTCACCGAGAAGGCGCCGGCCTCCGCGTAGCCCGGAGCCCAGCGCTCGGGGTTCTCGATCATCAGGTGCACATCGAACGGCAGCGGCGAGACCTGCAGCAGACGTTCGACCACGGGCGGGCCGAACGTCAGGTTCGGCACGAAATGGTTGTCCATGATGTCCACGTGCACGAGGTCGGCGGACGCGATGCGCCCGAGCTCCCGTTCGAGGTTGGCGAAGTCGGCGGCGAGGATGCTCGGATTGATCCGTGTCGGCATGCCTCAACCCTATCCACCTATCCACCCGATCCCCCGACCCCCATCCCCTGCGCTCCCCCTTCGCCGAACTGTGAGTTCGGCACCTTCGTCGGGCGTGGGA